>ULSL01063531.1_pt1 | contig 12322 bp, 8 predicted proteins | sample 1956321 | NCBI WGS metagenome assembly ULSL01 (sample SAMEA4835707, study PRJEB28245) | human gut metagenome | biome: gut microbiome; material: fecal sample | place: Denmark | collected 2008
AAACTTCGCGGTTCTATCGGTAAGGTAGGTAATGACCAAGGAGTTGGCCGTTTCCTCTATCTGCCTGGCACATGGCAGTTCTACACCAACAATGGTGGTGCATGGTGGACCAACGACCGTACGGGTAACTTCGGTACCAACAACGGTACGTTCATGCCTGGCGCACGCGAATCCAGCAACGGTAACCCCGATGTTACTTGGGAAACAGCCACCAAGCAGAACTATGGTGCCGATATACACTTCTTTGGAAGTCGCTTGAGTCTTGGTGTCGACTTCTTCTGGGAAGACCGCAAGAACATCCTCATTTCCAACGAAACAAGCATCGCAGGTATTTCCGCTCTCAAGCCCAACTCCGTCAACTTCGGCCGTGTCAAGAACCATGGTTATGAAATGACCCTACGCTGGACCGACCAAATAGGTAAAGTGAACTACTCGATAGCTCCTACATTCGCTTTCGCACGCAACAAGGTTGTGGAAATGGCAGAGGTGAAGAAAGAATTCCCACACATGTACCACACTGGTCATCCTGTAGGTCAGCCTTTCGGTTACGACTTCTTTGAGTTCTATGTTCCTGGTGAAACCGAACAGCACTACAAGGAAATTTACGGTGTTGACATGCCAGACCAGCAGATTACATTGCGCCCCGGTGACAGCGTATTCGTTGACCTCACAGGTGATGGTAAGGTGGATGCTAACGATGTACATGCTATCGGCTACAGCGATATTCCTGAGTATACTGGTAGCGTAAACGCAACGCTCAACTGGAAAGGTCTCGACTTCTCCATGACTTGGGTAGGTGCCACCCACGTCAACCGTCAGCTCAGTTCTTTCTATACTCCAGCCTTCGGTACAGGTAACCAGTCAATGCTCAACAAATGGGTCTATGACAATTCTTGGACCGAGAATACCCCCGGTGCCACCCTGCCACGTATCTCTCTTGAGAAATCGGCACGCGAGCATAACGGTTCACTTTCAGACCCATGGATGGTCGATGCATCGTACATCCGTCTGAAGAACCTTGAGATTGGTTATTCGTTCCGCATACCCGGTGTGCCCATCAACAACATCCGTGTTTATGCCAATGGTTATAACCTCCTTACTTTCACGAGTTTCAAGGCCAATGACCCAGAGGCACAAGCAGGCTTTGGTAGCACGCGTTATCCTATGACCCGTGTTTACAACTTCGGTATCAACTTAAACTTCTAACATTCAAGACAATGAATCTTATAGAAAAAATAAAAACTGCTACTATTATATGTGTAGCTAGCACCATGATAGGGATGGGATCGCTGAGTTCCTGTGTCGATGATATCAACGTTGGAAGTGGCTTCCTCGACAAGCAGCCAGGTGTCGACGTGACCGTAGACTCCATCTTTGCCAAGGGAGAGAATGCAAAGCGTTTCCTCTGGCACATGTACGGTGCCATGCACAACCCTTTCACCTATACAGGTGCAGTATGGTATTCTCACCCCGATGCCCTTACCGATATTTGCCAGTCGTACTGCGGATGGCACAATCTCGGAAAGTACTACGGTGGTGACCTCACCGAGACCGACCAGGATAACGGTGGTCTCGCCAAGTTCCCCTTCATCGCCAACGGTGACGGCAATGCCCGTGCAGGCATCTGGCGTACCATCCGTGAGGGTTGGATTTTCATCGAGAACATCAATCGCGTTCCCGACTTGAGCGAATCAGAGAAGAGCCAGCTCCGTGGTGAGGTGTACGTCATCATGGCATCGCGCTATCTCGATGCTTTCCGCAACTTCGGAGGTCTTCCAAAAGTCGATCGCTCATTCGTGGCTACTGATATTGTAGATGGCAAGCGCATGAGCGTAATCGAGACAGCAGAGTTCATCGACGAGCTTATCCAGGGCGCCATCAACGAACCGGGTCTTCCTTTCTTTGTGCAGGATCAGGCCACCAACTCCGGACGTCTGACCAAAGGCTCAGCCTATGGTCTACGTGTAAGGCTGTGGAACTTCGTGGCTTCGCCTCTGTTTAACAGTGACAAACCTTATCTTGAATTCACTCGAAACGAGGAGAATCAGGACCTCAACCAGGTATGGGTTGGCGGTTACAAACCCGAACTCTGGCAGAAAGCATTGAAGACTTGTGAAGATTTCTTCCAAGCCAATAGCGCCAACGGCAACTATTTCGCCCTTGTACAGCCCACTGGTAACAGTGAGCAAGACTATTGCAACGCTTTCCGTGCCGCCTACTGGTTCCGTGGCAACAGCGAGAAGGTGATTGAAGTTCATGCTGGTCCGGGTACAAACGTTTGGAATGGTGACTGGAATATAGAAGGTATGGATGAGTTCGGTATGGCTCTTTTCACCCTCGAATATATGGAAATGTTTGGTATGGCAGACGGTCGTAACTTCCCTTACGACAATGTGTTCAATACCGATAACCCCAACAACGTAGACATCTTTGTCAATCGCGATCCACGTCTCTACGAGACAATGGTGGTGAATCGCAACAATCTTGTCGAGCAATATCAGGGGCTTTCGAGTACCGAGCTGTGGCAAGGTGGCAATGTTGACCAGACCTTCAATCCTGCCGTTACCGATAATCCATGGTCAACCCGTATGAAACTGTTCAAGTATCTCCGCGATAACGGCTATACAGCATACTATCCGACCAACTTTGCTTATCTGCGTATGGCTGACATTCACCTTTGCTACGCTGAGGCACTCGCACAGACAGGCAATCTGCCGAAAGCTTGCGACGAAATGAATAAAGTACGCGCACGCGTAGGTCTTGGCAAGATAGAGGTCATGAACCCAGAGCTCAACCTAACCACCAACAAGGACAACTTCATTGAGCAACTCCTTAAGGAGCGTGCTTGTGAGTTCGGTTATGAAGACTCCCGCTGGTATGACCTCATCCGCTACAAGAGATCCGACATATTCAAGAAACAGGTACACCAGCTGCGTGTATGGCGCAAGGATGCCAACGGCAACAAGATGAATCCTGCCGACTACAATGGCGACACGAGTCTCGAACCCGGTGCCCCTTGGCCGAACTGTATCTATGAGAAGATACCTTGTACCAACAATATCCGCGTATGGTGGGATACTGACAACCAGACGAGCAAGTGGACCGACAAATGGTATCTCGCGCCTATTTCACGTGATGAGATCAACAAGGGCTATGGTCTGAACCAAAACCCAGGTTGGTAATCCAGATTTTAAATATCAATAAGACTTATACAATATGAATATAAATAGAATGTTGATGCTTGCAACTGCTGTTGTCTCTCTCACGGCAAATGCGCAGGTAAAACTCAACGATAAGAATGCAAATGCCTATGATTTGGGTTACGGCGTGGAAATAAGCAATTTCCTCAGCACCGCTTCTGCAACCACAATCACAGGTGAAGAATTGCAGCAGACCTCGGCAACTAACCTTGCCCAGGCTCTCTATGGACGTCTGCCAGGTCTAACGGCTCTATCGCAAGGCGGCTTCTCGGGCGACGAAAATAAGGGTGCCTCGTTTAATATTCGCGGCTATCACACGCTTAGCGATAAAAGTATCCTCATCCTCGTCGATGGCTACGAACGTCCTATCGACCGCCTCAGTGTAGAGGAAGTGGAGAGCGTTACCATCCTCAAGGATGCTGCCGCTACGGCACTTCTTGGCCATGAGGGTATCAATGGTGCTATACTTGTGAAGACAAAGCGTGGCGTTGAAGGCAAGACACACGTCAAGGTGAACTACAGCCATAAGTTCCAGTTCGACCCTGAATTTGCAGACATGGTAGACGGTTACGGATATGCCAATGCTTTCAACCATGCCCGTCGCAACGACAGACTCTCTGCCGCATACACCGAACAGGAGCTTAACCTCTTCAAAGACGGTTCCGACCCGTACTTCTATCCTAACGTGAACTGGCGCGACCTTACTTTCAAGAACAGAGCCGAGGAAGACCATGCATACGTTTCGGTGTACGGAGGTACGAACAAGGTGAAGTACTATACCAATATCGATTATACCGATGTGCGTGGTGCTTTCAAGGACACCAAGCTGCCGGACTACAATACGCAGTTGCGCCAGTCGAAGGCCAATATTCGTACCAACCTCGACTTCAACATCACCAACACAACTCTCATGTCGGTAAACCTCTTCGGTATGTTCCAGGAGACCAAGCGGCCCTCCGACATCGGTGCTGACGATGCTACAGCTGCTATCTACCAACTGCCGGCAAGCGCTTTCCCCTACAAGACCTCAACAGGTATCTGGGGTGGTAACGAGGCATACGGTGATGCCAACCCCATTGCCAAGATTCAGGAGTCCGGTTTCTACAAGACCCATCAACGTCAGCTGTGGGTAGATGCCAAGCTGTCTCAAAAACTCGACTTCCTGCTCAATGGCCTAAACGTATTTGTCAGTGCCGGCTATGCCAATTCGTCGATTTATGCGGAAAATTCGCACAAGGCACACCAGTATGGCTACGAGCGTTACACCGGTACCATTGGCGACAAGAACAACGTAGCTCTGAACACATTTGGTAACAAGGAGACCAACCTCACCTTCAGCACCTGGAATGCCGGTCAGTGGTGGAAAGCAAAGGCCAGTGTAGGTATCAACTACAAACGTTCGTTCTTCGACAACGACCACTTCAATGCTACCGTTGTTTACGACAACAGTGGCGTGAGTGCTGATGGACGTGGAAACACCTACTATCGTCAGAACATCATGGGAGTCTTCCACTACGATTTTCAGAACCGCTACGTTGCCGACCTTGTGCTTGCAGGTAACGGTTCCAGCCGTACCTATCCTTCAAAGTGGGCATTCTCGCCCACACTGTCGCTCGGCTGGATTTACGCTGACAACAACAATGGTCTGCTCAATTACGGTAAGCTGCGTGCATCAGCCGGCATCCAGCATACCGACTATATGCCTACCTATGGCATGTGGCTTCCCACATGGGATGTTTCGCACGGTTATGTGATTATTGGTAACAACTACGGTGCTACATGGGGAGCATCGCTTGGCTCCTTCCCAACTACCAATTTCTCGCAAGAGACATCTACGAGCTTCAACCTTGGTACTGACCTTCGTCTGGCAAATGCTCTTGACATCTCAGTTGATGCTTTCTACCAGCTTCGCAACCACATCATGCTCTCTGCAAGCAATGAGAATTCATCGGTGGTTGGTATACAGTCGTCATACAACGATGTTGGCGAAGTTAAGAGTTACGGTTTTGAGGTAAGTGCCAAGTATGTGAAGAAAATCACTTCCGATCTCAATCTCAACTTGGGTGCCAACTTGTCGTGGGCACGCAATGAGGTGAGCAAGTATATCGGCACACCGACCTATCCGTTGAGCGACCCTGTAGGCCGTCGTGTAAACGAGGCATGGGGACTCAAGTCGGCAGGATTTTTCAAGGATCAGGCCGACATCAACTCCAGCTACCGTCAGGAATACTCTACCGTAAGCCCTGGTGACATCAAATACCAAGACCTCAACGGTGACCAGGTAATCAACGAGTTCGATATTACCAGTCTCGATGGCGCTACTGACATCCCTGAGCTCAACTACGCCTTCAATGTCGGTGTAGAATACAAAGGCTTCGGTCTAAACGCATGGTTCCAGGGCACCGGCAACTACATGAAGTATCTTCCGTCAGCAATATGGGGTGGCATGGCCGACAATGGTAACCTTTCAGTGGATTACTACAACAACTGCTGGGATGTGGCTGGCAACAACGCTCTTTACCCGCGTCTGACAACTCAGGACAACAGCAACAACAGCCAGGCAAGCAACATCTGGTACAAGCCTGTTCACTTCTTGAAGATGCGCAACATCGAGGTTTACTATAAAGTTCCTGCAAGGGTGCTCTCGAAGCTCTCTCTTACCGCAGCCAAGGTGTTTGTTCAGGGCGAGAACCTTCTTTCCTTCGACAACGTCGACGCTATGGATGCTGAGGTACTTTCGACGGCATATCCCATGTTCAAGGGTGTCAACATAGGTGTCACATTAACTTTCTAATTAAAGATACATTTATGAACAAGATAAAATATACTCTTTTAGGTATGGCGGTAGCAGTCTTTGCAGGCTGCGCCGACCTAGATTACAACGAAGCTTCGAATCGTGACGAGGACTGGACCTACAACAGCCCCCTCAATGGTGTCAAGGCTCTTGTATACGATGTCTACGCACAAATGCCGAGCGAATTCAAGGACAATTCCTACGGTAATGGCGCCCTGATAGCCAGTGCCACAGACGAGTCTGAGTTTGCACTTTCCTTCTCACCCATCCACAAGTATTTCAACGGTGGTTGGACTCCTTCGAATCCTTTTTCGACCACATGGGACAGGTCATACCGTGCCATCACTCAGGTACACATGTACCTTGAGCGCATACACAGGATAGACCTATCGGATTATGAATATGATCCCAACTACCAGACCATGGTGCAGCAGTTTGAGATATTCCCTAACGAGTTGCGTTTCCTCCGTGCCTATTTCTACTTCGAGTTGGTACGTGCCTACGGCGATGTGCCTTTGGTGACTACAACCCTCACCAATGCGCAGGCCAACAGCGTGGAACGCACTCCAGCCAAGGATGTGTTCAAGTTCATCATCAACGAATTGGATGCCGTGGCTGAATATCTGCCCGTGTCGTATAATGACATTCCCGGTCAGGAAATTGGTCGTGCCACCCGTGGTGCTGCCCTTGCACTGAAGGCACGCGTACTTCTTTATCAGGCTTCACCCTTGTTTAATACAGACAACAACAAGGAGCTTTGGAAAGAGGCCGCTGCTGCCAGCAAAGTCATCATCGATAATGCACAGCGCTGGGGCTACAAGCTTAGCGGGTATGCCAACCTATGGGGTCACGATACATTCACCAATCCTGAATTTATCTTCGTTCTTGGCACCCAGGCAAGCAACACCTTCGAGCAGTACAATTATCCTGTGGGTGTGGAGAACGGTAATTCCGGCAACTGCCCTACGCAGGCACTGGTGGACGCATACGAATATCAGGCCGACGGCAAGACATTCAAGGAGAAACATCCTGGAGATGTTGATGTGACTACTGAGAATCCATACGATGGTCTCGACCCACGTTTCGAACTCACTGTAGTGAAGAACGGTGATCTTTGGCCATCTAACACAACTCAGCAGATTGCCATTGAGACGTATCAGAATGGTTTCAACGGTGCTCCTAAGTACAGCGCAACTCCCACGGGCTACTACCTGAAGAAGTTTGTGGACGGCAATTGTGTCACCACAGCCAACAACCAGACTACAACACGCCATAACTGGATTGTGATGCGTCTGGCCGAGGTTTACCTCAATTATGCAGAAGCCATGTACAACTACTACGGCAATGCTGACGAACAGGGCGATTTCGGCATGTCAGCCAACGAGGCTATCAATGTGCTTCGTAACCGTCCTGACATCATGATGCCTGAATTCCAAGGAAACAATGGTTTCGAAGAGCGCTACATGCGTGAGCGTATGGTAGAGCTTGCTTTCGAAGGTCAGCGCTTTTGGGATGTACGTCGCTGGAAGAAGGGGGCCAAGTTCTTCAAGAATGTTGATGTGGCAGACTTCAAACTGAATGGAAACGGCAACTTGATTCTCAATCGAGTTACTAAGACTCGCCAGTGGGACGAGAAGTACAACCTGTACCCGATTCCGCAGTCTGAAATTCAGAAGAATGGCAATCTGAAGCAGAACCCCAATTGGTAAAACCGATTCAATGAAATTTCAAACGAATAAGATTTATGAAAAAACATATTATATATCTTCTGATCTTAGGATTCGCTTTGCTGTCGAACATGGCACTGACCTCGTGCAGCGATGATGATGTGGCGGATGCCAACGATGTGCTTATGGTGAATACTGTCCTGCCTACAAAAGTTATGGAAGGACAGGTTGTCACCATCACTGGTACGGGTCTTGAGAAGGCCATTTCCGTTGTGTTCCCTGGCAATGTCTCTGTGAACAACATTACCAAAATAGGCAACGGCTATATCTCTGTAATAACTCCTGCCGGCATTTCTGCAGAGGGAGGAACAGTAACAATAGAAGCCAACGGCGAATCGGCAGAGTCGGTCATGACACTGACTGTCGGCAAGCCCGAACCTTTACGCGTGGCTCCTCTTGACAAGGAAATAAAAATCAACGAATGTGTGGAGGTGTACGGCAACGACCTCGAATTTATCACCAAGGCTTATTTCCCCGGTGAAGACGGCAAGGACATTGTTGTAGATGCAAGCGACTTTAAGCGCAAAGCTACCGGTTCTCTCTACATCTATTCGCCAATGGGTATAAAAGCCGGACCTGCCCAAGTTGTTCTCGAAGACTGCAGCGGCAAGAAGTATACTTTGCCAGAGGTAACGCTGTCTGACGAGGTTACAGGTGGCAGCGAAGGAGGTGAAGGATATGCTTCAATCTGGGAAGGCGAATACACTACCGGCTGGTGGTGGTATCTCCCGGCATCTGAGCTTGACCTCTCGGCAATAACGCCGGAAGCCGGCCAAACTATTAGGTTCACGTTCACTCACCATGATGCTCCTCAAACTTTCTGTCTGTGCGATGGTTGGTGGGGTGCTCCTTTCATCCGCGATGGCGGTGAAAGCGATAACAACATCGTTCTTGCCGCTGGTGAGGACTTCCTGGAATTCAAAATCTCGGAAGGTATGGCGGCAACAATGAATGGCACTGAAACCGCTCTCATCATTGGCGGTGACATAACAATCACCAAGATTCAGATTAAGACAGATTAAACTCTATACAAAAAGGTCAGAACCTGATATCTGTAAACATTTCAAATCTACCGGAGAGCTAAAGTTCTTCGGTGGATTTTTTGGTAACTTACGCTTAGGCAAACTATAAAAGTTTATCTGTAAAATAACGTATTTGAAACAATGATGATTGTATTGTTGTGTTTATTGATTTTAATGATCGTGGCGTTGGCATTTACTTGCGTTTTGCTGTTTCTTCGCCTGAAGGCTTTGGAGCAACGAACAGTAACACAGTCTACGGAGATAGAGCAAAAACTCAATCTACAAGCACCCCTATTTCCAACCGAACAGGAAGTATCATTGGTAAGCATGCCTCCCTTGACAACAACGTCAGAGACTGCAGGCGAAGAGGAGGGGCAGGATGTGCCAAAGCGTAAGATTGTGGTAGTGGACAACAATACCGAGATGCGCGAGTACCTGGAGCAACAGTTGTCTGCTGACTTCGAGGTGCTGGTGGCGGAGAATGGTGAGCAGGGATTTGCTTTGATCCGTGAAAACCGTCCTGCCATTGTGATCTCTGACGTTCACATGCCTGTTATGACGGGTTACGAACTATGTCATGCGCTCCGCCAGGATGTGGAGATCAACCACATTCCTATCATTTTGATTTCGGCTTTGTCGAAGCGCGAGAACATTATCTATGGTCTGGAAGCTGGTGCCGCAGACTATATTGTCAAGCCTTTCGACATAATAGTGTTGCGCACGCGCATCCTCTCTATTCTGAAACGCAACCAGGAGCAGTTCGACAAGGCGATGACTACCTCTATGCTGAGCAAGATGGAATACAAGAATAAGCAGGATAAGGAACTGATAGACCGTGTGGTGGCTATCGTGAAGGAACATTTGTTGGACTCCGACTTCTCCATCAACGAAATCTGCCAGGAGTTGGATATGAGCCGTAGCACCGTCTACGGTAAGATAAAGGTACTGACGGGGCATGGACTCAACGACCTTATCAAGACGATACGCTTGAACGAGGCATACGAGTTGTTACTCTCGCGGGAACTGAATGTGAGTGAGGTGGCCTACCGTGTGGGATTCTCCGACCCGAAGTATTTCAGCACATGTTTCAAGAAGCAGTTTGGCATCAGCCCTACCAAAGTATAATTAGGGATGTAGTCAAATAAATATATTATTGGATTTAATTTTATATTAAGAATATGGATACATATATCAGCATAGTTCTGAACGGGGCAAGCATGATGGTTGGCGAAATAGATGCCAACGGCAACATCTTGAGGTTGAAACGCTATCAGGTGAACAGTTTTAGTCAAGAGGCTTTGCTTGATTTGATTCTCAGTTCGCTGGAAGACTATAGATTCCATGAAGGTTACGTGGGGACGCCCTGCGCCATCGGGGTGGGCCTCATCGGACGTGTAGATGGCGAGCATGGCATCTGGCACCAGATAGACCCAACACGAACGCAGCCTATTGATGTGGTGCACCGGGTGGAGGCTGCTGAGGGACTGCCCTGCTTCATTGACAACGACGTGAAGGCATCTGTGCGTGCCGTGCAACGCTGGGGCTTCGGCAAGACTTCGCAGAACCTCATCTACCTGCATGTGGGTACAGGCATTGCTGCCAGCATCATCGTGAGGGGCCACCAGATACGTGGCTGCCACTTCAATGCTGGTGAAGTTGGACACATGCGAGTGGGAGTGTCGGTAGGGGTAAAATGTCCCTGTGGTAGGACTGACTGCGTGGAAACCATAGCCTCCAGCATGGGCATAGACAGCTGTGCACGTCTGCTGTGCAACCAGTATGACACGCGTCTGCTGATACCGGGTGATGATGAGTATGTGTCGGTGGAGGAAGTGTTCCGGCTGAGTCGTGAGAGTGATCCGTTGTGTGTGAAGCTGGTGGAGAACGCTGTGGCGGCATTGGCTGACTTGATTATGAACCTAGTACGCGTCTCCGACCCCGATATTGTGGTACTGGGTGGCGAGATGGTGGCTGATGGCTTCTTATTGGAGAAAATTCAGCAGCATTTGCATGACGTGACTATCCGTTTTCTCACCAACGGCGTAGTTATTACCAAGCTCAACCCGAGATTCATTTGCCTGTTGGGTGCTGGAGCTTTGGCCATCGACGGCATGGAGGAGTTGATGAGCGAGAAATAGTTTGAACAGATTACTTTCTTTTTTGTCGTACATAGTATATATTTATATAAATTGATAAAAAACTATGGCGACCGTAAAAGTAAAATTCAGAAAATCATCGGTGGAAGGAAAGGCCGGTAGCATCTATTACCAGCTATGCCACAAGCAAAGCAACAGGCAGATAACCACCCGAATGCATGTGCTTTCCCAATGGTGGGATGCAGAAAAGGAAGCATTTATAAGTGAAGCGGACAATAATGGAATGTCAGCACGCTACCAACGTCAAATAGAGAAAGACTTGCGATATATTCGTCAGATTCTATGCGAATGGGATGAAGCGGGGAAAGACTACACTTTGGCGGACGTCATCGCCCGCTTTCATGCCAGGGATGAAAACGAAGACACAATACTGTCCTGCTTGGCAGCTCTGGTCGATGAGTTAAAAAATGACGAACGATGGGGAAACGCCCGCAATTTGCAACGTGCATTGAACAGCTTCTCCGACTTCCTGGGAGGTTTGGACATCCCTTTCAAGCAAGTAGACGAAAGACTTGTCATGGAATATGAACAATGGCTCCGGATACGAAAAGTAAGCAAGAACAGCAGTTCTTTTTATATGCGGACTTTGCGCTCTGCCTATAATAAAGTGATAAGCATAAAGCAATTGGAGCAGACGTATCCCTTTCGGAATGTTTATACCGGTGTGGAACGTACCCACAAACGTGCTGTGCGTGAAGGTATCATGGTTTGTTTGCAAAACTGGATCTGACCCATTCTGCTCCACTTGCCTTTTCTCGCGACATGTTTATCTTCAGTTATTGTACCCGTGGAATGGCTTTCGTAGATATTGCCTATCTAAAGAAAAAGGACATAAACGGAGGAGTGCTCAGCTATGTCCGCCATAAGACTGGACAACGCCTCATCGTACGCATAGAACCTCTTATAGAGGAGATTATCAAGCGCTACGAACCGTCCGTCCGCAATAGCCCTTATCTTTTCCCTATCATTACCTCCAATGATCCGGAAGAAGCTTTCCGACAATATCAGACGGCACTGGGTTATCATAACCGAAAGTTGAAGAAACTGGGGAAATTGACAGGAGAAGATCTACGCCTCTCTTCCTATACTGCAAAGCATAGCTGGGCGACGGTTGCACGCAACCACAACGTCCCCTTATCCGTCATTAGTGCAGGCATGGGACATACTTCCGAAAAGACCACGCTTATATATTTGGAGTCTGTAGAAAATTCACAGATAGACAAAGCAAATGAAGGGATTTTAGAGGCGTTATGTTGTAACGTTTCTAAGTAAGAAACGGCACGACGTTGTAAACCCTTGAATTACTGTAGGATAAAAAATATCTTTTTATCCTATTTTTTTAGGTCTTGTAGATTCGGTACGATGTTTGGATAATTTTTTTAGAATATATCTATCGAGTTCTATATTAGCATCTGTTTTTAAT
>ULSL01042700.1_pt1 | contig 12255 bp, 10 predicted proteins | sample 1956321 | NCBI WGS metagenome assembly ULSL01 (sample SAMEA4835707, study PRJEB28245) | human gut metagenome | biome: gut microbiome; material: fecal sample | place: Denmark | collected 2008
CGCAGGAGAAGATGCTTCGGAACAAAAAGCGTAAAGGCGGCGCATACACGGCCAAAAGAGATTATCTGCTGTCCGGTAAATTCTTCTGCGGTTACTGCGGAAGTGCAATGCAGGGATATTCCTGCTGCACCCGTGGCAATATGTACTACTACTATTCATGCGCAAGGAAAGATAGAGTGCCTGCGGACCGGTGCAAGCAAAAAATGATACGCGCAGAAGTGATTGAGCACTGGATCATGTCGACGTTGGAAAGAGAAATCTTTTCCGATGCAGGCATTCAGCGTGTAGCAGATTCTATGTCTACCGCTTTTGGCAACGCTAACAAGGAAGCTAAGAACGCCACAACTGTTTTACTGCAACGCAAGGCAGCAGCAGAACGCAAGCTTAATAACCTGTATCAAGTCATTGAAGACGGCGACGCAGACGAATTCGATATGCAGCGTTTAAAAAAAGCTAAGGAAGAGTTGCGCAACATCAATAACGAAATTTGCGAAACTACTGTGAAATCTGCACCGGATATTGATACTTCAAAAATTATTAGCCTGCTGAAGCATATGCGTGAGGAAATTTTTGCCAAAAAAAATAGCCACTACGCAAAACAAGCGATTGCATTGCTTGTAAAACGTGTGACAATCATTGATAAGACTATTACCTTGAGCTTAACAACAGAAGGTTGTCTGAGCTTATTGGTGCCGCGGACCGGAATCGAACCGGTACGGGTATCACTACCCGAGGGATTTTAAGTCCCTTGCGTCTGCCAGTTCCGCCACCGCGGCAGACATAACTAATTAACACCTTTTAAGAAATAAAAATGGAGGCGACACCCAGAATCGAACTGGGGATAAAGGTTTTGCAGACCTCTGCCTTACCGCTTGGCTATGTCGCCTTAAAAGGTGGAGCGGAAAACGAGATTCGAACTCGCGACCCCCTCCTTGGCAAGGAGGTGCTCTACCACTGAGCTATTTCCGCAATATGGTGCCTCAGCACAGAATCGAACTGTGGACACAAGGATTTTCAGTCCTTTGCTCTACCAACTGAGCTACCGAGGCATGATTGGCGACCCGGATGGGACTCGAACCCACGACCTCCGCCGTGACAGGGCGGCATTCTAACCAACTGAACCACCGGGCCAATCAACTACGAACTATATTATACAGGCTTGAGCCTATTTTGTCAACATCTTTTTATACTTTTTTTAAATCTTCCAATGCAACCATCAATTTTTCCTCTATATGCACCTGCAAAGCCTGTAGCTTATCCTCTGCCGGCACGTTGCCAAGCACGTCAAAAGCGTCTGTGGTCAAGGGCAGATGATTCTTGCGCATTTCCGCAAACAACTCATCACGGAAAATATTATAGGAAAAGTATATCTGATTGCCATGCTTAAAATCAGTATAATCCAAAAAGATAAAGGAACCATTGATATAAGGCAAGGGATTATCAGGTGTAATATACAGCTCATAATCGCCTACTTGGGCAGGCAACGAGCGCCAGTAGTCCCACTGCTCAAAATGCAGCGCTTTTGCTTCATACGGCAGCGTATGCACGGTTTTCTTATCCATGCTGGCCAGAATATCCGGCAGGCTCTTGCGCATCATGTCGGCAAAGTGCTCACGGTCACGGCAAAAAAAGCGCACGTCGCGAAACGTATGCAGGCCCACGGTTTTTACCGGCACATAATCAAAGGTTTCTTTTGTATAAGTCAAATCAAGACGGCAGTGCGATGCTTCGTGCACATAGGCTGCAATATTCAAAATCTGCCCGTCGATGCCGGAACCCGGCACAAGGGTATAATCACCTATAGCAGCAGGCAGATTGCGCACAAAGTCCCAATCCTTAAGCCCTGCCTCTATTTCTTTGATATCAGGCTGTCCCATCTCAACCTCCGCACTTTTCCAGCAGCTTGCCGATTTTACTGTAAATCCTTACTGCATTGTTATAAAATACATCCTCGTGATAGCATTCGGGAACAACGTGGCTGATCATCCAGATATACAGGGGAATATTTACAAGCGGCCAATCACTGCCATACATGATTTTTTCATAATTGCCAAGATAATTCAGCCAGGTATGCAGCTGACGCAAAAAGCCACGCTGCCTTTCCAGCAGCATCAGCGGTTTAGGATTGCCCTCCACCAAACCGGAAAGGTCAATACATACGTTGGCATTCTTGCAGGCCACCTCTGCCGCATCGGCGAACCACGGGCAACCACAGTGCGCTATGACAAAGGTAACATCAGGAAACGCCACTGCTGCTTCATCAACAGTCAGCGGATGCGAATATTTCAATAAACCGCTGGGCCAGGCTGTATCGCCTGTGTGAATTGCAACAGGCACATTATAGGCACGCGCCAGTTCAAACAGTGGCCAATGCCTTTTATCGTTGACATAGACAGCGTTATAACCGGGATAGAGCTTAATGCCCAGACAATGCGGGTCCTTAATGAAGCGTTCAAATTCCTGCGCTGTTTTTTCCGCATTTGCTTCGGTTATAGCCTCGCTGTTTACACCCATGCAGTAACCCATGTTCTGCGGCTGATTGTAATGCGCCTCGTCAAAAGGCGCTGCAAGGTCAATCATATGCGGTGTAACACCACCATATTTCGAAGACGTATAATTAGTATTGCCCATAGCTACAGAAAAGACGATATTGTTTTCTTCGCATATCTTCTGCCAGCAGGCCGCTGTATTTTCATAGCCTGCATTGGCTGCAACCTGCACAAAACCATCAACATTGTAATAATGCATATGGGCATCAATAATCTTCATTTGTAACCCCTCTTTATTTTAAAACACGTATCGCTATTCTTCTTCCTCTTTAGGCAGAATGATATTTAACACCATAGCCACGATAAAAACTACGGCTACACAGTTTTCTGCAAAAACATTCTTAATCAGATCCGGGAAAATCTTAAAAATTGCCGGTGTCTGAGTAAAGCCGATGCCGATGCTGAGTGCCAGAGAAGCAATCGTTACATTACGGGTGTTGTAGCCACAGTTAGCAATCATCTGCACGCCACTGACTACGATAGAACCGAACATCATCAAGGTGCAACCGCCCAAAACAGCCTCCGGCAGAGATGCCAGCAGCACGCCCAGCGCCGGGAACAGGCCTGCCATAATCATAATAACAGCGCCTGTCATGATAGCAAAGCGGTTGACAACCTTCGTCATAGCAATCAGGCCTACATTCTGGCTGAAGGAGGTAATCGGCAGGCAACCGAAAACAGAAGACAAGCTGCTTACCAGACCATCGCAGACAATGGAGCCGGAAATTTCTTTCTCTTTAACATCACGGCGCAGACCGATAGCAGTCATGGCAGAGGTATCACCGATGGTTTCGGTAGCGGAAACCAGGAAGATCAAAAAGAATGCAAAAATTGCATCAGGATGGAATTCCATGGTAAAAGGCATCAGCTGAGGAATAGCAATCAGCTTAACCTCAGCGAGCTTGCTCATGTTTACCATGCCCATAAAATAAGCAACTACATAGCCGACAATCAAACCAAAAAGCACGGAAAGCTGTTTATAGAAGGATTTGGCGAAAATATTGTAGGCAATGCAGCTTGCCAAAGTAATCGTACCTACAATAATATAAGGAGCATCACCGAAGTTTGGGTTACCGAAGCCGCCGCCGAAGGAGTTAGCACCTACCGCCAGCAAAGAGAAACCGATGGAGGTAACAACGGTAGCAGCAACAATCGGCGGAATCAGACGGCGCCAATATTTTGCTCCCAGGCCTAAAAAGCCTTCCAGCAAGCCGCCAACCAGCACCGCACCCATAACGCCGCCGTAACCGTACTTAGCACCGATAACACAGGCGATGGATACAAAGGTGAAGCTGATGCCCATAACGATAGGCAGACCGCTGCCGACACGCCAGACAGGATAAAGCTGTATCAGCGTACCGATGCCTGCTACCAGCATTGCCGACTGCACCAGCGCACCGCTCTGTTCTACCGGCATTTTTACCACACCGGCTACAATCAGAATCGGAGCGATATTCGCTACGAACATCGCCAGAATATGCTGCAGGCCGAAGGGAATCGCTTTGCTTACAGATATTTTTCCGTCTAAGTCGTATATCGGATCACTATATTGTTTTTCGCTCATTACGCTTCCTCATGTCTGAACACTACTGTGTTGGTTTTTGCATCCATCTTATCAATAATAGCTAAGGAATGCAGGTTGTAGCCAGCTTTGCGCAACTTGTCGCCGCCGCCCTGGAAGCCTTTTTCTACAGCAACGCCAACGCCTTCAACAGTAGCGCCGGACTGACGTACAATATCGATAAGTCCTTCCAGTGCACAACCATTAGCCAGGAAGTCATCAATAATCAGCACATGGTCTGTTTTGGACAGGAATCTTTTTGAAACAACAACGTCGTTTGTTTTGCTATGGGTATAGGAATAAATTTGAGTGAAGTAAACATCCTTATCCATATTGCTGCCGCTGGATTTCTTGGCAAACACTACCGGAACGCCAAAATACATTGCCGCAACGCAGGCAATACCGATACCTGATGCTTCAATAGTCAGGATTTTAGTAATATTCCTGTCTGCAAACAAGCGCTTTAATTCTTTACCAAGCTCCGCAACAAACGGTACATCAATCTGATGATTTAAAAAGCTGTCAACCTTCAGGACATTACCGCTTTTGATAACACCGTCATTAACAATTTTTTCTTCCAATAATTTCATCGTCAAGCCCTCCATACATTTTGTTTTTTAACTGCTGCTACGAACATGTCAGCAATAAATTTGTCTTTTAAGTATAAAGATTATTTTATCACACTGACAATCTATGGTAAAGTGATTTTCTGCTTCCGCAGAGATATTTTTACCTTAATCTACCACCAGTGCGACTTCGCTGCCTGTCCCCTGCAGGCCGCGTTTTTTCCTGACGAGAATTTTTTTGTCAATCATTTCCTGCAAATCGTGTACGTGTGAAATAATGCCTACAAGACGATGGCCTTCGCTGAGGCCCTGCAGCGTAGCAATAGCCTGCTGCAGACTGCTGTCATCCAGCGAGCCGAAGCCTTCGTCGACAAACATTGTGTCCAGCTGAATGCCACCGGCACTAGACTGCACCTCATCCGCCAGCCCCAGCGCCAACGCCAGTGATGCCATGAATGATTCGCCGCCGCTCAAGGTTTTGACGCTACGCAGATTACCACTGTAGTAATCCTTTACCTCCAAATCGAGGCCTGTTTTGCTGTTGCCCGTCTTGCTATACGCATCCTGCATTTTGTCACGGCACAGCTCGTACTGGCCGCGGCTCATGTGCAGCAGCCTTACATTGGCGCGCTGCAGAATTTTATCGAAGTAGTGCATCTGCACATAGGTTTCCAGATTAACGCGTTTTTTGCCTGTCAAAGTTCCGTTCAGCGTTGCGGAAAGGCTGTTGATCAAGCTGTATTCCGCTTCGCAGGCTGCCCTGCGCGCTTCATAGCCGCTTACCTCCTGCTTAATCCGCTGATTATTCTTTATTGCAGCATACAGCCGCTTATCCTGCAGCTCCAGCTCACGCTGCTGCACCAGCAGCTTTTCATGCTCCTGCTGCAGCTTCTGTTCATCAACATCCGTCAGCAGCTCATTTTGCTCGGCAAGCTGCTTTTTCAGCTCCTGCAGCTGCCCTTCGGCACCTGCCAGCTGCTGCCTTAAGTTTTGTGCCGCAGCCTCCGCTTGCTTATCGGCAGCCTTCTGCTGCTCCAAAGTTTTCGCCAGCTTACGGTATTGCTCCACCTTTTCCTGCAAGAAGCCCATCTTCAGACGCAGGGACGTAATCTTATTGTTAACATCCTTAAGCTCTGCCTGCGCTCTTTCGGCAATCAGCTTCAAATCATCACAGCCAAGCAGCTCCACGCCCTTGCCTAGCAGCAAGGTTTTGTCCAGCTCCAGATGTTCCTTTAAAGCCTTGCCTTCACCTATAAGACCATCCCTTATCTTCTGAGCAGCCTCAGCTTTAGCGCGCGCCTGCTCAACATCATTTTCGGTAGGTGCATCCTGCGCCAGCTGCACAGGCTGCGGATGCTCGCAGGAACCGCAAACCGGGCAGGGCTTGCCGGGCTTCAGCTTATCGTGTGCCAAAAGTCCCGCCTGCGCGCCCAAAAATCTGTCAAAACAAGCGTCGCTCAGCTCATTAAGATGATTGAAATTATCGCAGGCCTGCTTATACTCCTGACGCTTCTGCAGAAGTGCAACCTCCTGACTTTGGTAACGCTGCTGCATTTCCTGTAATTGCCGCAGCTCTCTTTGGCGTGCAGACAGCTGCTGCCTTTCTGTTTGCAGCTGTGCCAATTCCACCTCGCCCTTTTGCGCTTCGTTGACCTCAGCCTCAAGCTTTTGCAGAGCATCCTGCCTTTGCACTGCCGCAGCTGCTTCCTGCTCCAGTTGCTTTTGCATACTTACCATTTTGGCTTCTGTTGTCTGCATATATTTTTCAAGCTGCTGCTTTTTATCAATAGCGCTCAGGCTGTCCTGCAGCGCAGTCAGATTTTTCGTCACGATAGCCCCTGCTGCCGCCACCTGCTGCTGTTCCTTTTCATCCAGAGCAATAATCGTATCAACCAAGGCCAATACTTCTTCAACACAGCCCTCGTAATGACGCAAAGCAAAGCTCTGCAGCTGCTCCGTATATGCGGGATAAATGCAGCTGATGCCGTTCAACGCCTGCTCGCTTCGGCGCTGCTGCTCGGCAAATTCGTTATGCTTGGCCGCAGCATCCTGCTTCAGCCTATCCTGCAGCTGTTGGAAGAAGTATGTATGAAATAAATCACGGAAGATTTTACTGCGCTCATCCGTATTGGTATCCAAAAATTTGCGGAACTGTCCCTGAGCAATCATCGTAATCTGCGTAAACTGCTTGTGATTAAGCCCCAACAGCTCCACAATGCTCTTGTCTACATCAGACATTCTCGTTACCGGCACGCGGCCATCGGGATAGTACAGCTCGGCGCCGGCTTTTTCCTTCGTCATACCGCCGCCACGCTTCGACGGACGGCGATACTCCGGGTTACGTCTTACCCTGTAGCACTTGCCGTGGAAGGAAAACTCCAGCTCCACAAACGTCGGCGTATCAGCGTCCGCATATTGGCTGCGCAGCATATTGGCATCACGCACACCGCCGCTCGTCTGTCCGTACAGGGCATAGGAAACAGCATCGAAAATTACGGTTTTTCCGGCACCTGTATCGCCGGTAATCAGATACAGCCCCTGCTCTCCGAGCTGGGAAAAATCTATAACGGTTTGGCCTGCATACGGACCAAACGCACTCATAACCAGCTTCAGCGGTCTCATAATATGTCACCTCCCATTTCCGACAGCAGATTCGTAAGATACTGCTTCTGGTCCTCGCTCAGCTCCTGATTGTTCTGCAGGCGATAAAAATCATCAATAAGCTCCAACGGTGTTTTCTCTACCGGATTTTCCGTAAGCTCCAGCTCGGCATTCGCCTGCATGCGCTTATTGTCGTAATCAAGCTGCAGCAAATTCTTATACACCGACTGCAGGCGCTGCATAGCATTCGGGATATCGTTTTCATCAGTAAGCGTCAGATAATAAAAATCCTGCAGACAGCCATTCTCATCCATTGGGAACATGGCATATGTCAGCTTTGCCATTAAATTTTCAAAGGTATCCTTTAAATAACGCACTTCACGCAACGGTGTCAGCGGCAGCTGCGTAACCTTCATATTGCCTTTTTCGGCAAGCTCCACCAGCGTCACGGATTTTTGCTGCTGCCATTCGCTAAAGGAATATTTCAGCGGTGTACCGCAATAACGGATGCGCTCATTACCGCCGACATTCTGCGGATTATGGATGTGCCCCAAAGCCACATAATCAAAAGCAGCAAAAACCTCCGCACCGATATTATCCAATCCGCCCACATTAACGGCCTCGCTGCCTGCGGTAACGGCGCCGGTAACAAACTGATGCGCAACAAGAACATTGCGCTCGTCCTGTGCCAACTGCAGCTGCGATACAGCATATTTCACCGCATCATGGTAGCCTGTAATCTCAGCTGCAGCCTCCTCCGGTGCCCAATGCTTCACAACAGCAGGCTTCAAAAAAGGCAGCAGGAAAATATTCACCTTGCCGAATTCATCCTCTAGCACAAGCTTCTGCTCCTCACCGTTGTAGCTGCCCGCAAAATGAATGCCGCTGCCGCTCATCAGCTGCGCGCCGAACGCCAAGCGCTCTGCCGAATCATGGTTGCCGCTGATGATGCACACAGGCACCTTAAGCTCCGCCAACTGATTCAGAAAATCATCAAACAAAACGACAGCTTCTGCCGGCGGTACCGGTTTATCGTAAATATCTCCGGCAAGCAGTACGCAATCAGGCTGCTTGGCGCAAATCATCTGTACAATCCGTTGTAAAATATATTTTTGATCCTCATAAAGAGAAAATTCATTGAGTTTTTTTCCTAAATGCAGATCCGACAAATGTAAAAGCTTCATGCTATCACTCCCTGTCACGAATATTTATTCACTGTTATTTAATCGTTGTATTATCTTGATTTTATCATGCTAAAGCATATGCGTCAATCTATAATTCAAACAAACGTTGCCGGTCCTCTAAAACTTTTTCTAAAAAAATTCTACTTTTTTCAAAAAAAGCACTTGACCAACTGCTATCTATCTGCTATAATCGTTATTGTTCTGATGAGCGTGCTCAAAAAGAACTGCTACTCCGGGATGGTGTAATGGTAGCACAAGTGACTCTGGATCATTCGGTCTGGGTTCGAGTCCTAGTCCCGGAGCCAAATGGCGCTATGGTCAAGCGGCTAAGACGTCGCCCTCTCAAGGCGAAATCAAGGGTTCGATTCCCTTTAGCGCTACCACGAATGGGAAAACGCTGAGATTCAACTGGATTTCAGCGTTTATTTTATTTACTGTGACCTTGACGTTTAAAGACGTAAAGAAATCTTTTAAGAAGGCATCAGAATAGCCTGCTTCCATCAACATAGAATCTATGAATACTTCCAGTACTTCTGGATTGATATTATTAGTATCACGCTGAACCATAGACGCTAATTCTGCTTCCATCATATCTAAGGTTCTCTTAGCATCCTTATAGGCATCTAAAATTAAATCATCCAAACCATCATACAAGGCAAGAAGCTTCTTCGCCTTGTTTTTTTGTGCATTAATTCTCTTGCGCAGTTCATTTTCACGCACTTTATCTTCATTGCTTTCAGCTTGGCACATGAATTCTGCAATGATAGATTTTTTATTTACTTTGATATAGTCAACAATCGTAAGATATGTAATAAATTCTATCTTATCCTTGCGAATCATCGGTATATCACAATCGCCATGTTTATAACGTTGTGTGCCACATACATAATAGCTGTACTTATTACCTTTAGCACCAATTCTATGCCCCGTCATAGCAGCACCACACTGGCAGAAAATACGCCCACTAAGAGCATAAACCTCTTTGGCATTAGCTTTACCATTACGACGTGCCGCAAGAATATCTTGTACAGCTGCAAAATCTTTCGTATCTATAATTTTCGGTATAGCATCCTTGATTTCCATATAGTCATCAACCTTCTCTTTGCTATTATGTTTAGATGTTTTTCCCATTTCTAACACCCCAATATACTTACGGTTGCAAAGTATATCATGTATGCTACCTTTGCTATAGTATCCACCACGTTTAGTTTTATAACCATTAGCCTTGAGCCAGTCAACTATCTTGCCATATCCCTGTCCGTCTAATTTCATAGCAAAGATTTTTTTGACTGCAACAGCCTCATAATCATTAATTATATAAGTACCATCAGCAGCAATATCATAACCAAGAGGAGCTATGCCGCCATTATGTTTCTTCTGCAGTGTATTTTCTTTTTTGCCGCGCTTAATCTTTATAGACAGGTCTCTAGAAAAGAACGCTGCTACAGCCACTTTAACGCCCTCTGTAAGCTTTCCGTTCGGAGTTGATACATCTTACCCTCTGCGCTGTATTCGTAGCGTATACCTAAAGCCAGAAGCTTATTTACGCTTGCATAATAGTCCATTTCATTACGTGCTGTGCGGTCAATCTGGTAAAATACTATGACATCAAATATATCACGTGCTGCATCAGCAATCATCTGATTGAATTGCTCACGACCTGCTATAGTCGTGCCGCTCTTTGCTTCATCGTAATAGTAATGTACGATGTTATAACCCTTGCGCTTACAGTATTCTTCGCTGCAATGAAATTGTCCAGATATGGATTCATAGCGCTGATTATCTGATGAATAGCGTGCATATAATACAGCTCTCATGCCTCTCACCTCTCATTTATTAATTTATTTTGTGCACCTGAAACTTGAAAAACCCCGAGTGCCAGCTCGGGGTTTTCTTTTTTTGCGTGGGAAGTATGTTCCACAGCTCTTTCTTTTGTCAAAAATATCTTACCACGAGCGTTCTGGATTGTCAAAATTCGTATATTTCTCTTCTGTGTCCAACTGACAATGCTAATATAATTAATTTACCATCATCTATGTGACAAAGAAGACGATAATCACCAATTCTATAGCGCCATTGCCCGCTTCTATTAGCAGTTAAACCTTTTCCATGACGACGTGGATTTTCTTCTCCAACTAAATTCTTTTCAATCCAGCCTTTTATCATGCGTTGTGTATATTTATCTAACTTCTTGAACTCTTTGTTAAACCTAGCGGTTGTTTCAATACTGTAACTCATAAGTCAAGCTCTTTCCAAAGAGCAGAGATTGGTTTGCTTTTTTTACCGCTATTAATATATTCGTTATACGCTTCATCAGCAACAGCAATATCGTATTCATCTTCAATGCGTTCAAAAAGTGCTCGTTTAAATGCATCTCCCAAAGAAATAGCATGTAATTTTGCATAGCTCTCAGCAAGAGTTCTTTCTTCCGGTGTCAACCTAATAGAAAATGTCATAATATCAGCTCCTTTTCTTGTAATACATTGTACTACAACGGGGCGCTGATGTCAATGTCTAATTACCACGAGCAGCTAGCCTAAATTGAAAACCCCCAGAGCTGGCACTCTGGGGGTTTTCTTTTGCGTGTAGCTATGCTCACGCTACATTATCCTTTTGGTTACTTTTATAGTACCACGAGTGCCCTTGTTTGTCAATTTTGCATTTATAATGTTATTTTGTTATAATAAAAACGCTGTGACTCTTTCCAGCAGGAAGGAGGTGTAGCTGATGCTAGAAACATGGTCTACTTTTTGGGTGTCTGTCGCAGCATCTGTAGCTGGTTACTACATTTGCAAATGGCTGGATAGACATTTTTAGTACACAGCCAGCCTAAATTAAAAACCCCCGAGCTGGCACTCGGGGGTTTTCTTTTGCGTGAAGCCAATGCTTCACATGGTCTACTTTGGTTATCCTTATCTTACCACGAGCGTTCTGGATTGTCAAATATTATTATTAGCTGTTTTATGCAGCTCTTTTTTATTTCACAAAGAAAATATAGAGCAATAGTATTACTATAACAACAATAAGGTACTTATTATAGCTTGTACTTGCTATAGTTGTATCTGTAGAAGTAGATGCAGATTGTTTTATGCTTTTGTAATAATGCTTATTAATATAATTGGCCAAGTCTGTTGGAGTTATAAAATAATTATGTGAACCATTCTTATTAAATGGAGCGTCGGATGCTCTATCAGCATTAGTAAAGTCTTTTGTATGTCCTACGCCAATCAGAACAGGCTTTTGGGAATTTGTAATAGATTGACATATTTTTTCATTATCAAAAATGTATCTTATACCAATCGGATCACCGCCACCACGGACTATGCAAATAAGATTTGCGTGATTACTATCATTAGCTGCTTTTATTACTGCAGGAATTTCTTCTAAAGCCTTATCACCCTCCATGGGGACATTAACTTTTGTGATATCAATATTTTTATTGCGACTAAGTATACGCAAAAAGTCTTGAGCACCGGCACCACTAACATTAGATATTAATGTAATTTTAGGATTTTCTGGTAATGCTTTAGGTTTATTGTTAGGAGGACAGTAATAATTTGTTTTTTCTTCGTTATGGTAAATTGTTCTGGCCTTTATTTGCAAGATAAATTTATTGTTTTTATCTTTCTGTTTCCATAAATCAGGATATCCAGAAACCTTCACATAATCTTTTTCTTTTAATTTAACTCCGACATTCAGCAGCTTCTTCCAGTTATAAGAATCAATATAAATATTAACTGCAAAATCTTTGTCATAATTTAATCTAAAAGTAGCATAGCTATTATCATCAGATA
>ULSL01016211.1_pt1 | contig 12209 bp, 6 predicted proteins | sample 1956321 | NCBI WGS metagenome assembly ULSL01 (sample SAMEA4835707, study PRJEB28245) | human gut metagenome | biome: gut microbiome; material: fecal sample | place: Denmark | collected 2008
CCGAGCTGGCTGCGGAAGCCCCGGAGCCGGAAACCGCCCCGGAGCAGGAGGCCGAGCCCGCCGGGGAAGGGGAGAGCGACCGCAACGCACTGGTGATGGACCATGTGCGCAAGTATATGGAAGATAACTATATGGCCGACCTCTCGCTGGACAGCGTGAGCGAAATTTTGCACATCAGCCCGGCGTACCTTTCGGCGCAGTTCAAAAAATACCAGAAGATGAATTTTCTGGACTGTCTGACCGAGCTGCGCATCAACGCAGCTAAAGAACTGCTGGCCGACCCCTTCCGCTCCGCAGCGGAGGTGGCCTCCATGGTGGGCTACGAGGACGCCAGCTACTTTGCCCGCGCCTTTAAAAAGCGCACCGGCATGACCCCCACCCAGTACCGGAAGGAAGCGGCAAAGGCAGCCCGGGAGGCGCGGCTGTGACCCGCCGTCAGCTGCTGCGTCTGCTTGCGGCAGCCCCGGCACTGGCAGTTACAGGCTGTACGGCGCAGTCTGCTTCTTCGCAGCAGGAGAAGCCGCTCATTCTGCGCTATGCGGAGAACCAGCCGGAGGACTACCCTACCAGCAAGGCGGCAAAGGCCTTTGCCGAGCTTGTGGCGCAGCGCACGGGCGGCCGGGTGAAGGTGCTGGTTTACAGCGGGGCAGAGCTGGGCGCAGAGCAGAGCGTCATCCAGCAGATGCAGTTCGGCGGGGTGGATTTTTCCCGCGTGTCCCTGAGCCAGCTGGCAGAGTACGAGCCGGAGCTCAGCGTGTTGCAGCTGCCTTACCTGTACAGCGATGCCCAGCAGATGTGGCGGGTGCTGGACGGCAGCATCGGCGATGAGTTTCTGGCCATGCTGGACGGGATGGACTTAGTGGGGCTTTCGTGGTTCGACGCCGGTGTGCGCAGCTTCTACACCCGGGAAAAGGTGACCGGGCTGGATGATTTGCAGGGGCTGACCATCCGGGTGCAGGAGTCGGACATGATGAGCGACATGATCACCGCACTGGGTGCAAAGCCGGCGCAGGTGGTGTACAGCAAGGTATATGCCGCCCTGCATAACGCCGAGATCGACGGGGCAGAGAACAACTGGCCCAGCTACGAAGTGATGGGACACTACGAGGTAGCGCCCTTTTTCCTGAAGGACGAGCACACCCGTGTGCCGGAGGTGCAGCTGGCCAGCCCGGCGGTGATGGAAAAGCTTGCCGCATTGGACGAGAGCTTCCCGGAGGTGATCCGCGCCTGCGCCCGGGAGAGCGCACAGACAGAGCGGGAGCTCTGGGCGCGGCGGGAGGCGAACGCAGAGCAGAATATGCGCAAGCGGGGCATCTGCGTCACCGAACTGGACGAGGCCGAAAAAGCCCGCTTCCGCGCAGCGGTACAGCCCATGTACGATGCGTTCTCCACCCAGCAGGAACTGATCGACCGGATACAGAAAAGCTGAAAAAGACACCCTGAGAAGTGCCCGGACGGACATTTTTCGGGGTGTTGCTTTTTTGCTATGAATGCAGGAATGTATCCAACTAGTCAGTAGTGTTGCACAAACAAGACGGAAAGCGATTGTGCAATGTGTCAAAAACAATCTTGACATTCTTTCGAAAAACAGGACATTTTTCGAAAGCTCTTGTTTCATTTCGGAAAATTTGCTAAAGTGTGTACAGTCAATGAACGAAAGCTCCGGCACCTGTGCGCCCGGAGAATTTCACAATTATTTAAGGAGGACGATTCCTATGAAAATGATCTCTCGTCGTAGCTTTATGGCCGTTGCCGGTGCAGCTACCGCTGCTGTTGCTCTGACCGCCTGCGGTGGTTCCAAGAGCGGCTCCACTTCTACCGCTGCTTCCACCTCTACCGCAGCTTCTGCTTCTGCTGCTGCCGGTGATGCAGCAGCTGCTGCCAACGATCCCAAGGTGACTCTGGTCTACGCCGAGGTCAACCCGCTGGATACCATCGTTGGCCAGACCGGTTCTCACTTCAAGGAGAAGGTCGAGGAGCTGAGCGGCGGTTCTGTGGTCGTCGATGTGCAGGCTTCCGGTGTTCTGGGCTCTGAGAACGACGTTCTGGACGCTATTCTGGGCGGCTCTACCTCCATTGATATCAGCCGTATCTCTGCTTTCGCTCTGACCAGCTACGGCTGCAACAAGTCTAAGCTGCTGTCCATCCCCTTCACCTTCAACAACCGCGCTCACTTCTGGAACTTCGCCAACAGCGATCTGGCTCCTGAGTTCCTGAACGAGCCTCAGGAACTGGGCCTGCCCGTTCGCGGCCTGTTCTACGGCGAGGAGGGCTTCCGTCACTTCTTCACCGTCAAGCCCGTTGCAACCATCGATGATCTGAAGGGCATGAAGCTGCGTGTGTCCAACGACCCTGTTATGAACGGCATGGTCGAGGGTCTGGGCGCTAACCCCACCGTCGTTGCTTTCGGCGAGCTGTACAGCGCACTGCAGACCGGCGTTGTGGATGGCGCTGAGCAGCCCATCGCAAACTACAAGTCCAACGCCTTCCCCGAGGTTGCTAACAACCTGATCCTGGACGGCCACACTCTGGGCGCTGTGCAGGCTGTTATCACCGACAACGCATGGGGCAAGCTGACTGCTAACCAGCAGGCTGCTGTTATGGCTGCTGCTGCCGACACCCAGAAGTTCAACGCTGATCTGTCTGAGACCGCTGAGAACAAGGTTCTGGAAGAGCTGCGCTCCTCCGGCTGCAACGTTGTGGATGTGGACGACAAGACTCCCTGGCAGGAAGCTTGCGCCAAGGTCATCAAGGACAACACCTCTGATCAGGCTGAGCTGTACCAGAAGCTGCTGGACATGAAGGCATAAGCTGGCTTTCCATCCAATCTAAGTAGTACATTGCCCGGCGGGGGCCCACGGGAATACGCCCGCAGGCTTCGCCGGGTTTTTATATGGAGGAATTTCTATGCCGAAAATCTTTACCACTCTGGATAAGATCAGACCGGCGTACGACTTTACCTACAAGGTGGTTCTGTTCATCTGCAAGATCCTGCTGATCGCAGATATCCTCATTACCACGATGTCGGTCATTGGCCGTTACGTCCCCTTTATCCCGGACCCCTCCTGGTCTGAGGAGGTCGTTCTGACCTGTATGAGCTACATGGCCGTGCTGAGCGCTGCGCTGGCCATCCGCCGCGGCGCACACATCCGCATGACTGCCTTTGATATGTACCTGCCCAAGAAAGTGGTCAAGGCGCTGGACATCCTGGCCGATGTGGCCGTGATGATCCTTGGTGTGGTGATGATGGCGGTCGGCTGGAACTACGCCACCACGCTGGGCGGCCGTGGCTTCTATGTTTCCATGCCTTGGCTGAGCCGCTTCTGGATGTACTTCCCGGTGCCGCTGGCCGGTGTTGCCATGATCATCTTCGAGATCGAGTCGCTGTATAACCATATCAAGAGCTTTTTTGTAAAGGAGGAAATGTAATATGACAGTTCAGACACTGGCAATCATTGTCCTTCTTGTCAGCTTTTTTGTTATGATCTTCCTGCGCTTCCCCATTGCATACGCCGTTGGTCTGTCCAGCGTGCTGTGCATGCTGGTGCAGGGTCAGGCACTGACCGACGTCTGCCGCCTGATGGTCAAGGGCATCTCCTCCTTCAGCCTGATGGCTGTGCCGTTCTTTATCACCATGGGCGTGCTCATGGGCTCCGGCGGCATCTCTGAAAAGCTGATCGCACTGGCTGACGCCTGCGTGGGCTGGATGCGCGGCGGCATGGCCATGGTCAACATCGTGGCTTCCTACTTCTTCGGCGGCATTTCCGGTTCTGCTTCCGCCGATACCGCTTCCATCGGTTCTATCATGATCCCCATGATGGTGGATCAGGGCTACGGTGCAGACTTCTCCACCGCTGTTACCATCACCTCCTCCTGCGAGGGTCTGCTGGTTCCTCCCAGCCATAACATGGTCATCTACGCTACCACCGCCGGTGGTATCTCCGTGGGCAGCCTGTTCCTGGCCGGCTACCTGCCCGGCGCTCTGCTGGCTATCGTGCTGATGATCGGCTCCTATATCATCTCGGTCAAGCGCAACTACCCCAAGGGTGATCCCTTCAGCATCAAGGCTTTTGTCAAGCAGCTGGGCACTTCCATCTGGGCACTGGCCGCTGTCATCATCGTGGTGTTCGGCGTTGTCGGCGGTGTGTTTACCGCTACTGAGTCCGCTGCTATCGCCGTTATCTACTCTCTGCTCGTTTCTGTGTTCGTCTATAAGGGTCTGGACTGGAAGGGCGTGTGGCACGCTCTGGACGAGTGCGTCAACACCCTGTCCATCGTGCTGATCCTGATCGCTACCTCTGCAGTGTTCGGCAACTGCCTGACCATGCTGCATGTGCCTGATCTGGCAGCAACCGCCATCACCGACCTCACCGATAACCCCTACATCATTGCACTGCTCATCGACCTGATCCTGCTGGTGCTGGGCATGATCATGGATATGGCTCCCATCATCCTGATCGCTACCCCCATCCTGCTGCCCATTGCCACAGTCCATCGGCATCGATCCCATCCAGTTCGGTATCATCGTGGTTCTGAACTGCGGCATCGGCCTGCTGACTCCTCCCGTTGGCTCCGTTCTGTTCATCGGCTCTGCCGTTGCAAAGCGCCCCATGGAGAAGGTGGTCAAGGCAACCCTGCCGTTCTACCTGTGCATGTTCATTGCACTGCTGCTGCTGACCTACATCCCCGACATCAGCCTTGCTATCCCCAAGCTGCTGGGCGGCTATGTAAGTCCCATTGCAAACCCGCTGGGCCCTGTGTTCATCCACTAAGCGCAGCATAAGGGAAACCCCTTGCATCTTTAAGACCGGAGCCTGTCAGCCCTTTGGGCTGCGGGCCCCGGTCTTTTTTGCTTTTGCACCAAAATGCGGACAGCTTGCACGGCGGGGAACACTATGATACAATAAAGTGTATAGAAGCTTGGAAGGGGAGAGAACACTATGGAGCAAAAACGCCTGTGTCCGTTCTGCATGGGGGAACTGCCGCCTGCGGCGACCGTCTGCCCCCATTGTGGGAAGATCTTAGAGGGATGCAACCCGGCGGGCTGCCTGCCGGTGGGCACGGTGCTGGCCGGGCGCTACACCGTGGGCGAGATGCGCAGTCTGGACGGCGAGGGCGTGCTGTACAGCGGCGTGGAGAATCTGGGTGCTTTCCGGGTGACTATCAAAGAGTACCTGCCCGTCACCCTTTCTGCGGAGCGGGGTGCGGACTGCGTCCTGCGCCCCAAGCAGGGGAGCGAGGTGCTGTTCAAGACCACCCGCATGGACTTTGCAGACCTGTACCGCGCCGTCCAGCGCATTACCCCCGCCAGCGGTCTGGAGGCCGTGCTGGACGTGGTGGAGGCCAACAACACCGTGTATGCGGTGCTGGAAAACTTAGGCGGCACCCCGCTGGAGCAATGGCTGGAAAATCGTCCCGCTCCGGTGCAGGCAGAGGAGGCCTGCGCCATGCTGCGCCCGGTGTTTGAGGGCGTGGCGGCCATGCACAAGGCGGGGCTGGTGCACCGCGGCATCTGCCCGGAGAATATCCGGGTGATGGCGGATGGCCGCTGCCGTCTGGCCGGGTACGCCACCGTGGGTCTGCGCACCGCAGGCAGCGGTCTGCACGAGCAGCTGTACGAGGGTTACTCCGCGCCGGAGCAGTACACCACCGCCGAGTTTGAGGGGCGCTACACCGACGAATACAGCCTTGCCGCCGTTTTTTACCGCGTGGTGTGCGGGCAGGCACCCATGCCCGCTGCCCAGCGTGTGGTGTCGGACTCTAACCCCCGGGCACGCACCGTAGAGCCTGCCGTACCGGCCTATGTTTCCGATGTATTGCAGCTGGGGCTGCGGCTCAAGGTCATGGAGCGCATCCAGACCGTGCCGCAGCTGTATCAGGCGCTTTCTTCCAAGGAATATACCGCCGAGCTGACCCGCACCATGAAGCCGGAGACCCCGATGCATCCGGTGCGGGCAGAGCAGAGCGGGCAGGGCAGGGAACACCTGCTCAGTTTGAAAGGGCTGCTGGCGGGCATTCTGATCCTGCTTTCCGTTTTGATCTTGCTCACCCTGTGGGGCATCGTGAGCAGCAAGGAGGAACAAACTCCCTCTTCGGAGCCGAGCTCGGAAGCTGCCAGCAGCGAGGAAATGAAGCCCCAGAACCTTGTGCCCAACTTTGTGGGCATCGATTACGAGCAGATCAAGAATAACCGCGAGTACACCAGTATGTACCTGTTCAGGGCGGTGCTGGAGTACAGCGATACCGTGCCTTCCGGGCAGATCATCCGGCAGGAGCCGGAGGCCGGCGAGGTGATGGAGAACGGCGAAGTGATCCAGATCGTGGTCAGTCAGGGCCCGGAGAAGGTGGAGATGCCAAAGATCGTCGGTGCATCGCAGGATAAGGCTATTGAGATCCTGAGCAGCCGGGGGCTTGTGGCCAGCTGCTTTATGGTGGTGAATGATGGCTCCTACGCTACGGGCTGTGTGGTCTCTGCCAGCGAGGAAGAGGGCGCCATGGTCACGGTGGGCACGGTGATCACTGTGTATATCGCCGCAGACCCCAGTGTGCAGATCACTGCCACCCCGGAGGAGCCTGCCGCTACCGAGCCTACCACCCCGGAAACGCCCCCGGAGGGCAGTACAGAGCCGGAATACGATACCAATTAAACAGCATACAACAAAAGCAGAAGCGGGAGCCTTGAACGGGCTCCCGCTTCTGCTTGTTTAGGATAGGAAAGAGAATGGCAAATTAAAGGTTCGAGTAGCCCATCAGGCAGCGGTCCACCTCGGCGGCGCAATCGCGGCCCTCGCGCAGACCCCACACCACAAGGCTCTGGCCGCGGCGCATATCGCCGCAGACGAACACCTTGTCCACGTTGGTCTTAAAGCTGTGGTCGGCTACATTGCCCCGGGCGGTCAGCTCCACCCCAAAGGCATCGGCTGTGTAGTTTTCGCAGCCGGTAAAGCCTGCGGCGATAAACGCCAGCTGGCAGTCGTAGGTAAATTCCTTGCCGGTGGGCACCATGCTGGTGCGGCCGGTCTCGGGGTCGCGCTCCGGCTTCAGGCAGCTGATGACGGCACCGGTCAGGTTACCGGCCTCGTCCTTCAAAAACTCCTTGACGGTGGTCTGGTACACGCGCGGGTCCTTGCCGAACTTGGCAATGCACTCGGTCTGGCCGTAGTCCACCTTCAGCACCCGGGGCCACTCCGGCCACGGGTTTGCGGCGGTGCGCTCGACAGGGGGCTGCGGCATCATTTCCAGTGCCATCAGGTCGGTGCAGCCCTGCCGCAGAGCAGTGCCCTGACAGTCGTTGCCGGTGTCGCCGCCGCCGATGACCAGCACATTTTTGCCGGCTGCGTTGATGGCCTTGCCGTCTGCAAAACCCGAGTCCAGCAGGCTCTTGGTCACGCTGGTCAGGTAGTCCACGGCAAAGTGCACGCCCTTGGCGTCCCGGCCGGGCACGTTCAGGTCGCGGGGCTTTTTTGCGCCGCAGCACAGCACTACGGCATCAAAATCTGCCAGCAGCTGCTCGGCGGGCACGGCACCGCCCACATCCATGCCGGTGCGGAACACAACACCTTCGGCCTGCATCAGCTTGACCCGGCGCTCGATGACTGCCTTGTCCAGCTTCATGTTGGGGATGCCGTACATCAGCAGACCTCCCACGCGGTCGGCGCGTTCAAACACCGTAACGGCGTGGCCGCGCTTATTCAGGTACTCGGCCACTGAAAGCCCCGCAGGGCCGCTGCCCACCACGGCAACGCTCTTGCCGGTGCGGGTCGGCGGCGGGGTGGCGGTCAGCCAGTTTTTGGCGTAGGCCGTCTCGATGATGGCGTGCTCGTTTTCGCGCACGGTGACGCTGCTGCCGGTCACATCCCCGCAGGTGCAGGCGGCCTCGCACAGGGCGGGGCACACCCGGCTGGTAAACTCCGGGAAGCGGTTGGTGGCCATCAGGCGGTGAAGCGCAAGCTCCCACTTGCCGTGGTACACCAGATCGTTCCACTCCGGGATGAGGTTGTTCAGCGGACAGCCGGAGGCCATGCCGCCGATCATCATGCCCGCCTGACAGAAGGGCACGCCGCAGTCCATGCAGCGGGCGGCCTGCGTCTGCTGCTGCTCCCGCGAGAGCCAGATGTGGAACTCGTTAAAATTTTCAAGGCGCTCCAGCGGCGCAACGTCCGTGCTGGTCTTGCGCGCATAATCCATAAATCCTGTTGTCTTACCCATGCTGCTGCCCCTCCTTACTTATGCTTCTGCACTGCATAAAATGCTTCGATCTGTGCCTGCTCGCCGTCCAGACCACGCTCCTCTACCGAGGCGATGACCCGCAGCATGCGGTCGTAATCGTAAGGCAGCACCTTTTTGAATTTGGGCAGGAACGCGCTGAAATTGTCCAAGATCTCCTTGCCGCGCGGAGAGCCGGTGGCCTCCACATGGGCGCGGATCAGCTCCTTCAGGGTGGCAACATCGTATTTGTGCTCCACCGGCTCCAGGCTGACGGTCTCCTTGTTCACCCGCTGGTAGAAGTCCCAGTTTTCGTCCAGCACATAGGCAATGCCGCCGGTCATACCGGCTGCAAAGTTTTTGCCGGTCTGGCCCAGTACCACCACGGTGCCGCCGGTCATGTACTCGCAGCCGTGGTCGCCCACGCCCTCTACAACGGCGGTAGCACCGCTGTTGCGCACGCAGAAGCGCTCGCCGGCCACGCCGGAGATGAACGCCTTGCCGCTGGTAGCGCCGTACAGCGCCACGTTGCCGGTGATGATGTTCTCCTCGGGCTTGAAGTCGATGCCCTGCGGCGGGCGCACGATGATCTTGCCGCCGGAAAGGCCCTTGCCCATGTAGTCGTTGCAGTCGCCCACCAGTTCCAGCGTCAGGCCATTGGGGATAAAGGCACCAAAACTCTGGCCGCCTGCACCGGTGCAGTGCACGGTATACACATCGTCCGGCAGGTCGTTGCCGTATTTGCGGGTGATCTCGCTGCCAAAGATGGCACCAAAGGCGCGGTCCACGTTGGAAACATTCAGGCTGACGTTCTGGGGAGCTTTGCTGCCCAGCTTGAACTTCTTCATCAACACCTTCATGTCCAGCGTGTTTTCCAGATGGAAGTCGTAGCTGTCCTCCTTGATGAAGTGGACGTTGCTGTTTGCAATGGCGGGGTTGTGCAGGATGCAGTCCAGATCCAGCTTTGCGGCGCGGCTACCCGGGGCAGCTGGCTTGACCCGCAGCAGGTCGGTGCGGCCCACCAGCTCGTCCACGGTGCGCACGCCCAGCTTTGCCATGTACTCTCGCAGCTCCTCGGCCACAAATGTGAGGTAGTTGATGATGTACTCCGGCTTGCCCTTGAAGTTCTTGCGCAGCTCGGGGTTCTGGGTGCAGATGCCCATGGGGCAGGTGTCCAGATTGCACACACGCATCATCACGCAGCCCTCTGCCATCAGCAGGGTAGTGCCGAAGCCGAACTCCTCGGCGCCCAGCATGCAGCTGATGGCTACATCCCGGCCGGACAGCAGCTTGGAGTCGCTCTCAATGCGCACACGGGTGCGCAGACCGTTCAGGATCAGGGTCTGGTGGGTCTCGGCGATGCCCAGCTCCCAAGGCAGACCTGCGTGCTTGATGGAGGTGCGGGGTGCAGCACCGGTGCCGCCGTCATAGCCGGACACCAGAATGACCTGTGCGCCGCCCTTGGCAACACCGGCGGCAATGGTGCCCACACCGGCCTCGCTGACCAGCTTGACGTTGATGTTAGCGCTGCGGTTGGCGTTTTTCAGATCGTAGATCAGCTCTGCCAGATCCTCGATGGAGTAGATATCGTGGTGGGGCGGGGGAGAGATCAGGCCCACGCCGGTGGTGCTGTGGCGGGTCTTGGCGATCCACGGATATACCTTGGCACCGGGCAGGTTGCCGCCCTCGCCGGGTTTTGCGCCCTGTGCCAGCTTGATCTGGATCTCCTCGGCGCTGACCAGATACTTGCTGGTCACGCCAAAGCGGGCAGAGGCCACCTGCTTGATCTTGGAATTGCTCTCGCTGTGGTAGCGCTCTTCGGGCTCGCCGCCTTCACCGGTATTGCTGCGGCCGCCCAGACGATTCAGGGCAATGGCAATGGTCTCGTGTGCTTCGCTGCCCAGTGCGCCGTAGCTCATGGCAGCGCCCTTGAACCGCTTGACGATGCTGGAGACCGGCTCTACCTCCTCCAGCGGGATACCGCCGTCTGCGGCGTAGTTGAAGTCCAGCAGGCTGCGCAGATGCACACCCTCGGCACCCATGTTGTCCACCGTCTGGGTGAACTGCTTGAAGGTGTCGTAATCGCCGGTGCGGCAGGCTTTCTGGAACAGGTGGATGGTCTGGGGGTTGAACAGGTGCTCTTCCTTGCCGCTGCGGAACTTGTGGGCACCGCTGTCGGCCAGCTCCATGTTGATATCCAGCCCCAGCGGGTCAAAGGCGGCGTTATGCAGCGCCTCCACATCGGCCTGAATGTCTGCCATGCTGATGCCGCCCACACGGCTCACCGTGCCGGTAAAGTATTTATCAATGACCTCCTTCGAGATGCCCACAGCCTCAAAGATCTGGCTGCTCTGGTAGCTCTGGATGGTGGAAATGCCCATCTTGGAGGCGATTTTTACGATGCCGTTGAGGATAGCGTTATCGTAGTCCTGCACGGCGGCGTAATAGTCCTTGTCCAGCAGACCCTCGTCGATCAGCTGCCCGATGGTCTCGTGTGCCAGATAGGGGTTGATGGCGCAGGCACCGTAGCCCAGCAGGGTGGCAAAGTGGTGCACCTCCCGGGGCTCGGCGCTCTCCAAAATCAGCGCCAGCGCGGTGCTCTTTTTGGTGCGGATGAGGTACTGGGACACTGCCGACACCGCCAGCAGGCTGGGGATGGTCACATGGTATTCGTCCACATCCCGGTCGGACAGGATGATGATGTTCGCACCCTCCTTATAGGCGCGGTCTACCTCCAGAAATACCCGGTCGATGGCCTTTTCCAGACTGGTGTTCTTGTAGTAGTTGATGGACACCGTAGCCACCTTGAAGCCCGGCACGTTCATGTACTTGATCTTCAACAGATCGGTGTTGGTCAGGATGGGGTTGTGCACCTTGAGCACCTTGCAGTTCTCCGGCTTATCCTCCAGCAGATTGCCGTGGGCACCGATGTAAACGCTGGTGGAGGTGACTACCTTTTCCCGGATGGCATCGATAGGCGGGTTCGTCACCTGTGCGAACCGCTGCTTGAAGTAGTTGAACAGCGGGGGATGCTGGCTGCTGAGCACGGCAAGCGGGGTGTCGGTGCCCATGGCACCGGAGGGCTCTGCGCCCGCCCGCGCCATGGCAAGGATCATGGTGTTCACGTCCTCGTACTTGTAGCCGAACACCTTCTGCAGCCGGGTCAGCTGTTCACCGGTGTAGCTTTCCACCTTTACGTTGGGGATCTTCAGCCCGCTCAGCTGCACCAGATTGCGGTCGATCCACTCGCCGTAGGGCTCGCGGCTGGCGTAAAGCTCCTTCAGCTTTTCATCGTCCACCACTTCACCCTTGACGGTATCCACCAGCAGCATCTTGCCGGGACGCAGGCGCTCCTTGACCAGAATATTCTCCGGGTCGCATTCCAGCACGCCTACCTCAGAGGACAGAATCATGCGGCCGTCCTTGGTGATGTAGTAGCGGCTGGGGCGCAGACCGTTGCGGTCCAGCACGGCGCCCATCACATCGCCGTCCGAGAACAGGATGGCGGCGGGGCCGTCCCACGGCTCCAGCATGGTGGCGTAGTACTGGTAGAAATCCCGCTTTTTCTGGCTGATATTCTTGTTGTTCTCCCACGGCTCGGGGATGGTGATCATCACAGCCAGCGGCAGGTCCATGCCGTTCATCACCATGAACTCCAACGCGTTATCCAGCATGGCGGAGTCCGAACCGGAGGTGTTGATGATGGGCAGGATCTTGTTCATATCGTCCTGCAAAATGGGGCTGGAGATGCTCTCCTCACGCGCCAGCATGGCGTCGGTGTTGCCCTTGATGGTGTTGATCTCGCCGTTGTGCAGGATGAAGCGGTTGGGGTGTGCACGCATCCAGCTGGGGTTGGTGTTGGTAGAAAAGCGGCTGTGCACCATGCCGATGGCGGATTCGTAATCCGGGTCCTGTAAGTCGGCGTAGAAGCGGCGCAGGTCGTGCACGAGGAACATACCCTTATACACGATGGTGCGGCTGGACAGGCTGGGCACATAGGTGCC
>ULSL01016251.1_pt1 | contig 12092 bp, 8 predicted proteins | sample 1956321 | NCBI WGS metagenome assembly ULSL01 (sample SAMEA4835707, study PRJEB28245) | human gut metagenome | biome: gut microbiome; material: fecal sample | place: Denmark | collected 2008
CCAAGTCTGGGACAGGGGTCTGACACCTATGTCCCATGCATGTATTATAGTAAATGTCGGGGGATTTGTACAGCACATCTGAATATTAGTATAATATTATGGCTCATTTACGAAAAAAGGCTCCGGCAATAATGCCAAAGCCTTTTCATTATAAAATACAATTTTACCCCGCAATACTATTCCCCGTATAAAGCTGGTAATATCTTCCCTTCTGCTCTATAAGGTCATCATGAGTTCCTCTCTCGATTATTCTTCCCTGCTCAAGAACCATGATACAATCACTGTTCTTTACGGTAGAGAGTCTGTGTGCGATGACGAAGGTTGTTCTGCCATGCATGAGCTTATCCATGCCATCCTGGACCATCTTCTCGGTTCTCGTATCGATTGAGGAGGTAGCCTCATCAAGAATGAGAACAGGCGGGTCTGCGATTGCTGCCCTCGCGATTGCGAGAAGCTGTCTCTGACCCTGGCTTAAGTTAGCACCGTCACCGGTGAGCATCGTGTTGTAGCCATCTGATAGCTTGGTGATAAAGCTGTCCGCGTTGGCAAGCTTAGCCGCCGCGTACACCTCCTCATCAGTCGCATCGAGCTTGCCGTAGCGGATATTCTCCATGACTGTTCCGGTAAAGAGATGTGTGTCCTGCAAAACTATTCCGAGGGACTTTCTTAAATCGCTCTTCTTAATCTTGTTGATGTTGATTCCGTCGTAGCGGATTTTACCATCCTGAATATCATAGAAGCGGTTGATAAGATTGGTTATTGTCGTCTTGCCTGCTCCGGTTGAGCCTACGAAGGCAATCTTCTGTCCCGGCTCAGCGAACATCTTTATGTTATGGAGAACTATCTTGTCCGGATTGTAACCGAAATCCACATCATCGAATACCACATCACCCTTCAATTCCTTGTAGTCGGTAATGCCTGTGTCCTTGTGATAGTGCTTCCAGGCCCACATTCCTGTACGCTTTTCGCTCTCCTTGATTGTACCGCCATCCTTGACTGCATTTACAAGGGTAACATATCCATCATCAACCTCCGGTGTCTCATCGAGAAGTCTGAATATTCTCTCACCACCTGCAAGAGCCATGATGATACTGTTAAACTGCATGCTCACCTGATTGATAGGCATGTTAAGGCTCTTATTGAAGGTGAGGAAGCTTGCAAGACCTCCAAGTGTAAAGCCGCCGACTCCGCCGAGTGCAAGCGCACCTCCGGCTATAGCTATGATAACGTAGCTGATGTTACCAATCTGGGCATTGATAGGTCCTAAGATGTTGGCAAATTTATTCGCATTGTAGGAGCTGTCGCAGAGCTCTTCGTTAATCTTGTCGAAGCGCTCCATGTTCTCCTCCTCATGGCAGAATACCTTTACGACCTTCTGACCACCCATCATCTCCTCAATAAAGCCGTTTACCTCACCCAGGTTCTTCTGCTGCTTTACGAAGTACTTTCCGCTCATTCCGGTAGCCTTCTTGGTGACAACGAGCATAAGACCTACAAGCACAAGAGTTAACAGTGTAAGCGGTATGTTAAGGATAATCATACTTGCCAGCACACCTATGATGGTGATTGAGCTGTTGATAAGCTGAGGGATACTCTGGCTTATCATCTGTCTGAGCGTATCAACATCGTTGGTGTAGATTGACATGATATCGCCGTGTGCATGTGTATCAAAATATTTTATAGGAAGGGACTCCATGTGTACAAAAATCTCATCCCTTAAGCTTCTCATGGTTCCCTGTGTAACATAAACCATCATTCTTGTATTTACATAGGCTGCTATAACACCCACCGCATAGAAGCATGCCACTCTTATGATGGCGTGGAGCAGCTGCGTATAATCAGGTACGGTCTGCTGCATCAACGGCATAATATACTGGTCAATAAGTGTTTTCGTAAACATGGTTCCCTGTATCGTAGAAAATACAGTGAGTACAATACATACAAGAACCACTATGCACTGCAGCAGATAATTCTTAGCCACAAAGCCTATTATTCTTTTAAATACCTTTCCAGGATTAGCGACTGTAGGCTTCGCTCCTCTTGGCGGTCTTCCTCCCATTGGTCCCGGCATTATGCTTCACCTCCGTTTTCATCAAAATCACCGCTGCCTCCGGTCTGTGACTCATATACATCGCGGTATATAGCGTTGGAAGCAAGCAGCTCCTCATGTGTTCCGATTCCGTTGATACGTCCGTTATCCATCACTATTATGCGGTCCGCACCCTGAACACTTGAAATTCTCTGTGCAATGATAAGCTTCGTTGTCTGCGCAATCTCCGTGGCAAATGCATGACGGATCTTCGCATCGGTTGCAGTATCAACAGCGCTTGTGCTGTCATCAAGAATAAGTATCTTAGGCTTCTTTAAAAGTGCTCTGGCAATACACAAACGCTGCTTCTGTCCACCCGATACATTCGTACCACCCTGCTCGATGTAGGTGTTGTACTTGTCCGGGAATTTCTCAATAAATTCATCAGCACATGCTAACCTACATGCTCTCATGCACTCCTCATCCGTGGCGTTCTTATCGCCCCAGCGAAGATTGTCGAGTATTGTTCCGGAGAAAAGCACATTCTTCTGGAGAACAACGCTCACCTCATCACGAAGTGTCTCAATGTCATACTCTCTTACATCCCTGCCACCGACCTTTACACTACCTTCATCCACATCGTAAAGACGGCTTATAAGGTTCACAAGGCTTGACTTGGAGCTTCCGGTTCCGCCGATGATACCGATTGTCTCACCGGATTTGATTGTGAGGTTGATATCATTTAACACTCTCTTGTCGGCGCCCTTATTATAGCCGAAATTTACATGGTCAAATACAATCCCTCCGTCCTTTACCTCATAGCAAGGGTTATCAGGATTGGTGATATCAGGCTTCTCCTCAAGCACCTCTGCGATACGCTTTGCACTTGCCACACTCATCGAAATCATTACAAATATCATGGAAACCATCATAAGGTTCATAAGAATTGTCATACAGTAGGACAGGAGGCTCATAAGCTTACCTGTTGTGAGCAGCACACCGCCGGAGCCTACAATCATCTTCGCGCCGACCCAGCTTATAAGGAGAATACAGGTATATACCGTAATCTGCATAACAGGGTTGTTGTATGCAACCGTCTTTTCTGCTTTTACAAAAATCTTGTAGATATTGTTGCTGGCATTCTTGAATTTCTTCTTCTCATAATCCTCACGGACATAAGCCTTGACAACACGGATTGCCGATACATTCTCCTGAACACTCGCGTTCAGCTCATCATACTTAGGAAATGCCGCATCGAAATACTTAGTCGCATGTCCTATGATGACGGCAAGAATACATGAGAGTATCACAAGCGCGATAAGGTATATAAATGCAATGCGCGGACTGATGATAAATGACATTGCCATCGCACAGATTAAGCTCACCGGTGCCCTCATACACATTCTTAAGAGCATCTGATATGTATTCTGTACATTTGTGACGTCCGTTGTAAGTCTTGTCACAAGTCCCGCTGTGCTGAACTTGTCAATGTTAGAAAAGGCGTAGGTCTGGATATTGTCAAACATACCTTTTCTAAGATTCTTTGCAAAACCTGTTGAGGCCTTCGCCCCATAAACACCACCCATGATTCCGGCAAACAATCCGACCATGGCAATCACTACCATGCAGCCGCCGACCATGAGTATGTAGCCCATATCACCCTTCTCAACACCGTTGTCGATAAGTGCCGAGAGCAGATATGGAATAAGCATTTCCATGAGCACCTCTAAAATCATAAAAAAAGGTGTCGCGATGGATGCCCTCTTGTACTCTTTTACATAAGCACCTAATGTCTTTAGCACTGTTCATCCTCCTTATTCATATCATTGATATTTTTTCTCATCTTCTCTATAACATTCAAAAAGACCTGTTTTTCCTCTTGTGTGACATTCTGTTCAAGTTCCTCGTGGAGCATATCGATGACTCGCACCGTAGCAGCGTGTGTCTCCTCGCCCTTTTGCGTGAGAACTATTTTCTTGCAGCGTCCATCATTATCGTCCGTGCGGCACACCAGGTAGCCTTTCCTCTCCATAAGCTGAAGTATATTGGTAACCGATGACTTGCCTATACCGAACTCCTCACCTATATCCTTCTGGTACACGTCAACATCCTTATGCCTGCTTAGATATCCAAGGATATGCCCATGCATTACCGTTACCTCGTCAAAGCCGGCCTCTACCAGCTTCTTTTTCAGCTGACGAAAAATAGTGTTGTCCATCTTCTTAATCTCGAACCCCAAATAGCGTTTCTTTTCCAACTCGTGCTCCTTTCCTCATGATGTGGCTTAGATAAAAACCCATACATAACGGACATAGTGCCATTATCTATAGCCCGGTTATCCGTTAAAAGCCTTAACCTTCAGCAAAAAACTGTTCGAGGTCGAACAGTTCAGTATCAAACTGTTCGACCTCGAACTATTATAGTTTTATTTTTTTTTAATGTCAAGAATTTTTTTCCATCGTTGGCTGTTTTCATCCCGCAGCATGCGTATCCTGTCGTGGTCGCTTATGCCGTCTCCTATCGGCTCAATCCTGTCCAATATATGCACGTCAAAATATCTTCTCTCCACGCCGCCTGTTTTTTTTCGCGCATAATGTTCAGTATCTCCTGCATCGCGGCAGGTTATAAAAAGAGGAAGAACAGGCACATTATTTTTCACGGCATAGTAAAATGCACCATTTTTCAGCGGTCGCGGTCTGTCATAGCCCCACCACTCAGACTGCTCCGGAAATACGAGGACACAGTCGCCTTTTCCAAGATAGTACGACACAGCACCGTTGAACCGTCTCACCAGCCTGTGTCCCCGGGGAAACGGCATTATACCGAACGCCCTCATGTACTCACCGAGCCGCCCCCTCCGGTTATTAAAATCCGCCACCATGACCTTGAGCTGCCGTCCCCGCAGCACACCACTCCTTTTGAGCGCCCATTCTACCACCAGTGCATCGAGCTTGTTTATGTGGTTGCAGGTGATTATCATGCCATGATTATCTTCACGGCACGCTCCCTCACCCTCTTCGTAAAATCCAAAAATCCGCGTGCGGAATATGAAGCGGTTCACAATCCACATAAACGGCTTGATTATAAACGCGCGTATCAATGCCTGCCGGAACTTTAAAGCTCCCGTCGGAATATAAGGAAATTTTTCATCAACCGGAAGGCTGCTGCCGTAATCTACCGGGTCAAGATGTGCATTGAAATCCCCCTTTTTCTCCGCCTCCTTTATCTTCTCCAGCACATCGGGTGTTGTGTATGCGAGCTTAAAATAATTCATCAATACTGCACCCTCCCGATTTTCTCCCAACCCTTCGGATGCACGCCAAGCACCGCACGCCCCACGATGAGGATGTATTCCATGTAAAAAAATGGGTGCACCAGCATTAGGCACAGCTTATTAAACCATGACAGTCCGATATTTTTCCAGTCTGCAAGCACTGCCATCACGGACAGCGCAAAAAAAGCGGTATAGATAAGCATGAATGCCGCCGCTGCCTGCCATATTCTAAATGTAACCAGATTAAATACTGCCGCCACGGACAAGGTTCCGATGTATGCATACACAAGCCACAGCGACAATATATAATAATTATCGATAGAAGCCCTCACCCCGCGGCGTTTTAGAAGCTTGCGACAGTAGAGCCTGTCTGCAGCCACCATTCCTGTCATCCAGCGTGTTCTGCGCTTATTGGTGTCCGTATGCGATGGTGTTTCCTCAAGATACAGCTTCGCAAATGAATAGTGAAAGGTCTTTATCCCCTTGCACGCACAGTCGCGCTGTAGCTCCATGTCCTCCGTGAGCGTCTGTCTGTAAATCCAGCCGCCCCACTCCTCGACCAGATCTCCTCTTATAAGTATTCCCGTTGTTATCGGCATAGTGGTGAGCCCGAGCGCGCTCTTGTACCTGTTCCCTAGTTCATCTATAATCGGCCATACCAGACCATTCTGACAGGTTATGGCATTTACCACTTTTTCTGAAGCGCTGTTTAAATAACCCATGCTATAATTTCCGACCAGCTTCCGCCCCGTTATCACCTGCGCCCCGCTTGCAAGCGCATCGTTCATATTTGCCAGGAAATCCACATCAAGCCGGCAGTCCGCATCGACGATTATATAACCATCATACTTCTTTCCCGCTGCCAGAATATGCCTTATACAGTAATCAAGACAGTCACCCTTGCTCTTCTGCGCCTCATCGACATACACCTTCGCACCAATCTCCCGCGCATAGCCAATCACCTCGTCACGCGGATTCTTCACGATAACATAAGTGTCGAACAGACTATCAACTGATTTTTTATCTGCTTTCCTATCTATATTTTTTTCCGTATGTTTATCTGCGTTTCCAATACCACCATTTAGATAATCTGCACCATAGCTCTGCTCCTCTATGCTCTTAAAAAGCGGCAGAACCGCCCTGCCCTCATCGCGCGCCGGAACAATGAGCGCAAAACGGTGCCTTCTCCCACACTTCCAGCTTTTCTGCGGAAAAATCCACCCGAACCAGCCAATCAGCCGTGGAAAATACAGTACCAGAAATATTATTGTAATAAAAATCAAAAAATTGTTTTCCATATATTATCCCCTTTTTAATCAGCTGCACTGCAAAATTTACATGCATATAAATGTTTTAAATATATTATCTAACATACAAATAAATTTGATTTCTCTTCCTCCCATAATCTATATATACCTAATCACTACGATGTTGGAGACAGAACATGCTCTGTAAACTTAGCGTGTTTAACGTATTATATTTTTTATCCTCTCATACTGCTCTAATATCTCATCGTGCGCATGGAGCTTATATATACTGTGCAGCTTCTCAATCTCCCAAGGTTTCACATTTACTGTGTGAATATACGGAAATATTCGGAGAGATTTGCAAAAATGCTGCAGCACGGTGTTTGGTCTATAACGCTTCTGCTCATTATATTTTTCGGGGAGAAAGAGCTTATTTTTACATACGCGGTTCAGCGCGGTCTGGTCGGGAAAGAACATTTTTCTCTCGCGGCACATTTTTCTCGCATTTTTAAATAAACCATTTTCACGACATCGCGGCATATTAAAAAGCAGCACGCCCGTGTTCATGTAATTATATTCAATAAACCATTTCCCGAGAAAATCCCTCACACCGGCTATCTCAAAATCAGATATACCCATGTTGTAAAGCGGCTCTATATCATCGCAGGCGACCACATCCGCGTCGAGGTAGAGAAGCCTGTTCACAAGAATGTCGTCCGCATATAGCCGCAGCATGGAATACGGCGTGTATACCGTGTCCTTATTGACCCAGCCGGCGAGCTCATTTTTAAAATCTTGCGTTTTATCAATCAGCAAAACATGACTTTGCGGGCACACACCCGTCACAATATTCTCGATAATTCTCGCCTGCTGCCAGCATATCGGTGTGTAGTCCTCGCGCATATTTTCAAGCCCTGCGGTAAAAATGTAAATATTTAACTCGCCCTTATAATATTTTGTTATAGAAAGAACAGCTATCAGTATACCGTCAAAGGCGCGTGAATTGCCGCAGAACAGGATATTCATGGGAGCCTCCTTAGATTAATAATTCAATCCGTTATCCTCAATCCGCTTTGTTGCTTTATAATAGTAAAATCACTTGTTCTTAATATATTCTACTTTCTCATAGGTGGAATTTTCACTGCGCGCCGTCATGGCATCGTGCACTTGATTTCGCAATTTCACGGCAGCTTGTCTTGGGTTTATTGTGGTGTCCGGATAGAAAGGTCCGTCAATATATATTGTGATTTTTGTCCTGAAAAGGTGTTTCTGATAAGTTATGGTAAAAGAAAATGCAGGGCGGTCATATATTACCGGATAACGGAAGGAGCTCTCGTTAAAAGGACGAATTCTCGTGTAATAAGGCCAGATATGTGCCTCGGGGTAAATAAAAACCGGGTGTCCCGTGCCGATGTAGTTCTCAAGCTCCCCAAGGAAATTTTTCATGCCCCCGAGCTTATTAGGTATCGGAAAGGCGCCCAGCATCTCCATGATATTCTTCGTTCCGTAGAGCGATACATTGTCAGGGTGTGCCAGTATGATGGCCTTCCTCGGGAAGCTTATGCATGCCGGAATGTAACCATCCCCCGGGATCTGGGTATGATTTCCATAGAAAAATGCCGGCCTGCACCTGCCATGACCGCCATCCCGTAGTCCGCACAGCTTATCTTTCCCCTCTATCCTCATGCAGAACCGCAGCTTCATGTATATAAATGCAACAGGAGTCATTATTATGTGATACAGCACCCATGCAGCCACCTTCCACAGCCTTCCGTGGCTGTAGCGGTAATTTTCATCGACAGTTATCGTGTTCCTCTTTATGCCGGAAAATTCATCCTCCAGCTCATTGTCATAGTAATATACTTTTCTGTGCTTCATGAGGAATATTATTTACATAAAATATTCAATTTATTCTATATGTCTGACGACATTCTATGATTTGCAAAATGCATAAGTTAAATCATTTTTTTCGTTCATTATATTCCTTTGGCAATTTGCCCGACTATGACTGACAAATTGATGCAAACTAATATTTACAATCCCCCTCAAAAAAAATATAATAATACATGTCAAAAACTAATATCACAAACACAAGGAGCTCACATGAATAAATCCTTCACCCAAAAAATGACAACAAAAAATATTTTTTACATAATTCTCATATGTTTCATCCTCTCGGTCATACCGCTGTATGTAATCGGCATGTTCGCGCACCCGAGCGTCGACGACTATTACTATGGCACGGAGACTGTGCAGGTGTGGAATGAGACCCACTCCTTCGCGTCGGTTGTAAAATGCTCCTTCGACGAGATGATTAACACCTACAATATATGGCAGGGCAATTTTTCAGCAATCTTCCTCATGCGCCTGCAGCCTGGAATATTCGGTGAGCAATACTATTTTATTGCGCCGCTTATACTTCTCAGCGCGTATATGGGCTTTTCGATTTTCTTTTTTTACACTGCGCTGAAAAAAATATTCAAGGCGGACAGCTACCTTGCCGCGACTGTGGGAATCTGCCTCACCTTCGTGTCAATGCAGCTGTGCACGACACCGAGCGATTCATTTTACTGGTATAACGGTGCTATATATTATACATTTTTTTACAGTCTCATGCTGTTTCTCTTTGCGCTTCTTATAAGAATGAGAACCGCCAAAGCTGCCGGCACGATTATCCTCACTGCAATAAGCTCTGTATCTGCCTTTCTTATCGGTGGAAGCAACTACGCAGCTGCGCTTTTCATGTGCATTATTCTGGCTCTAAGTGCGGGTTCCGCGGTTTATTTTGTAATACTTAGGAAAAATAAGGTCATCCGTCCTTACCATATGGCGGCATACATCATCGTCGCAGCCGCAGCCATGGCAGGACTTTTTATAAGCATGGCGGCACCGGGAAACGCTCTGCGCCAGCAATCCGTGGGCGGAAGCACCGGCATTGTAAAGACCTTCGTCTACACCTTTGCATTCGGCGGTTACAGCATCGCCAAAGTGTTGAATGCTCCATGCCTTATATTTTTTATATGCATGATTCCGGTATTTTACCGCATAGCAAGGCGCAGCGGCTTCACCTACAGATATCCGCTCCTCGTCGCAGTGTTCACCTTCGGTCTGTACTGCTCAATGGGAACGCCTGTATTCTACGCGCAGGGGCTGCGCATGCCGTACAGAATGATGAACATTATATTTTTTGCCGCGTATGTTCTCATCACCTTTAATCTTATATATTTTCTGGGATGGATTGGGAATAAGATAAAAACAGAAAAAAGGCATATATTCCTTGATGACATCGTTAATAATTTTTTTGAAAAAATAAAAGCAAGCCGCAAAAACACCCTCCTCGCGCTTGCCATAAGTCTCTGTGCCTTTGTAATCGCCTGCATAGGCTGTATAGAGGTCGGTGAGACGGAATATAAGAGCGGTGACGCAGGCTTTGGCAAGCTTCCTCTGTCCGCCGCCGCAACGCTCTCACTCATAAACGGCGACGCCAAAACCTATGACTGCGAACTGACTGCCCGCGATGAATACCTAAGAAGCACAGGCGATGACGAACAGTTCGTGACTGTTCCCGCCCTGTCGAAGCGCCCGGCACCGATATACCACTCCGACATAACCGATGACCCCGGCGACTGGCACAATGCACATGTCGCCATGTATTACCGGAAGGAATGTATATGGACAGAGTGATAAATTGTTAATAACTCTTAAACCTTGGCTTAACAGTGATAAGGAAGTAATTCTTATTTTTACTGTTGGCTGACAGATTCGGGTGTGCAGGGCAACCGTAAGGCTGCAAAAGCTGTCTGTTTCCAACAGAAACAGACAGCTTTTAATTTGCGTTGAAAGCATCTCGCTGTTTTCTCTCGAGCGGGGCGGTCTTCCCACGGACCGCCCCGCGAAGCCGTTACGGCTCGATGATGTTGAAGGGGTTGGCTCCGGTGATCGGGAACTGGTTCATATTCTCCATCATCAGCGTCAGCAGCTCTGCGCTGCCCTCAACCTTGACGGCCTGTGTAACCGTTTCCTTATTGTTGGTCAGGATCGCAAACAGCGCATTCTTCGGGCAGGTAATAGACACGTCCGCATCATCAGACAATGTATCCGCATAGACCAGCAGCACACCATTCTTCACGCGGAGCATGTGCTGTTCGCCCACGTCAGGCAGGATCACGTTCATGGTGAAGTCGCGGTCAGCCAGCGCCTGCTTGTCCATGACAATGGCCATATAGTCAAACAGCATGGGCGCGGAGAGGGCCTTGACCATGTCGCCGGTAGATTTGGTGGAAGCGGTGAAATTGGCGTTTCCATGGCGCAGCTCCTGCGCGGCGGTCAGATATTCGTTGCGCCACGGACCGGACTCCGCCTGATACCCCAGCTGCTCCAGTGCATCGGCGCACAGAAGCCGTGCATCGGTGTTCGTCGGGTCGGCAAAGACGATGGTATTTGTGACCTCGGCGACCCACTGATATTCACCCTTGTCAAAATCCGCCTTTGCCATTTGCAGGACCTTGTCAACATCCCCCAGGTACTCCACCCATTTTTTTGCGCTGTCGCTTGGCATGAGGGGGTTCAGGTTGACAGGGTTGCTGTCATACCAGCCCATGAACTTCTGGTAGACCGCCTTGGCGTTGTGGGCGACCGTCCCGTAGTACTGGCGGGTGTACCAGATTTTATTGAGCGCCTCCGGCAGCTCGATCATGTTGGAGATCTCGTCGCTGGTGTAGCCCTGATTGATATAGGTCAGAGTCTGGTCGTTGATGAACTTATACACGGCAGCCGTGTTGACCATGTAGTCGTTCACCACGTTGTTTCCCCAGTGCGGCCAGTTGTGGGACTGGAAGGTGACCTCCGCGTCCTTGCCGTAAAGGGAAATGGCCTCGGTGATATAGCTTGCCCATGCCGCGCCGTCGCGCACCTCCGCGCCGCGCAGCGTGTAGAGATTGTGGAGCGTGCCGGTGCAGTTTTCCGCCATCCACAGCGCCTTGTACTGGGGCAGCCACGTGTTCATTTCGGCGGGCGCTTCCGTACCCGGCGTGAGCTGGAACTCCAGCTCCACACCGTCGATCGTCAGCTTTTCGCCAGACTGCGTGATTTCATAGCTGGGCGTCATGAACGAGACCGTTCCGGTGGACTGTCCCATGCCGATGCCCTGCGCCAGCTTGCCGGTCACGCCGGGGGTCAGAAGGATGCCATACTGATAATTGCTGCGGCGGCCCATACCCTTACCGGCGTAGACATTTTCCTTCACGGAGTGCTCCGTGAAGCCCACAGGCGTGATCACGGGGATCTTGCCGCTGGCGAGCTGATCTTCAATAGAAAGTGTCTCGTCTGCCTTATCCTCTTTCGCCATCACGCCGGCGATGCCGCCAAAATGGTCGGCGTGGGAATGAGAGATGATGACGGCCTTGACCGGGAATTTACCAAGATTCTTTTCGATCAGCTGCATGGCAGCCTGACTGCACTCCACGCTCATCAGCGTATCAAAGACGATCCAGCCGGTATCGCCCTTGACAACGGTGAGGTTTGCCATGTCATAGCCGCGGAC
>ULSL01052062.1_pt1 | contig 12008 bp, 6 predicted proteins | sample 1956321 | NCBI WGS metagenome assembly ULSL01 (sample SAMEA4835707, study PRJEB28245) | human gut metagenome | biome: gut microbiome; material: fecal sample | place: Denmark | collected 2008
TATATTCTCCGAAGGAGATTCCCCTGAAGGGGAAGTTCTTCCGAAGGAACCTCCCCCTTCAAGGGGGATAACCATCCGGATGGGTATACATTCGGAGCTGCAAATTTTGCATGCCGATTTGCAAATTTTGCAGCTCCGTTTTTTTTTATTATTTTATTATTCTTCGTTCGCAAACATCGGGTCCCATGCCGGCAGGCGAATCGGTTTTTGCTTGAGGATATCCAGCACCTTGGCAGGGACATATTTCTTTTCCGCCACCACGCGGAACATATACTCATCAAACCATTTGTCCGTCATAATGAGATGGCCTTTGTATCCGTTGGTGCTTCCCCAACTGTTTTCCACCATCCATTTTTTCGGTTTCCCGGCCTTATCCAAATCCACAGCCATCAGCGTCATGGCATGGCTGCTGCCACTGGCAAATGTCTGGATACGCTGTTTCTTGTCCATACCGAAAGTTGTCCCCATCAGTGACTCATAATCGTAATTATCAGGGTCCAGCAGTCCTCTCTTGCTATCAAGGAACTTACCCACATCGCAAGAAAAATACATCATTGTGCTGTCTTTGATGGAAGCAATGGCTATTTCCTTGATATCTTCTATAGGCAGATTGACATACGTCCAGTTCTTACCGTCATAGCTATGGCGGTCATAGTCTATCTCGTAGCATTTATAAAACTCACGGCTGGGGTCGTTCATCAGCATCACGTAATTATTGGTCAGGTCATTGCCCAGAAATTCCTTGTAGAAAGACAAGGGAGTGTACTCTTTCGCTTCGCCTCCCTTCAAGCTCCAAGTGAACGTAGACACCGGCTCACCGAGTGTCAGCACCAGCATGCGATAGACCGTAGCCAGCATTTCCGTTTTCTTTTTTTCCAGTTCGGCGGGCTTGGCTCCGGCAGCAGCATCCTCACGGAGTTGTAAGCCGAATTCTTTCAGTTTCAGTCCTATCAGATTATTCATTTTTCCTGTGTTGTCACTGCTGAAAGTCTCCACCATCGCGCTCTTCGGTACAAGTCCGTATTTACCTATAATGTCCGACACACCAGTAAATTGCCCTCCATCGCTCAAGGGATGCTTAAAGAGCCACTCCACCATCTTGTCGTCCATCGGCTTTTCACGCGTATCAATGATTCCCTGTAAGAAAAGATTCGATTTTTCCAGCTGGTCATAAAAGAAGCAGTAGTTCTGCGAAAACTCCATTTCATCCAGTCCGTACTTGGCTATCATCTGGCTGCGAAGCACATTCAGTCCCGTAAACAACCAGCAGCGTCCTGACGAGCGTTGATTGGTAATGCCTTTCGATAAGACTTTATTAGAGAAATGAGTGTCAAAGTCTGCCTGATTTTCCTGATTAAGTGCCAAGGTATTGATACTTGTTCCGCCTAAAGCATTGCGGATTGCCTTGTCGGTAGGAGTTGCCTGATAACTTTGTTTGATTTGATTCAGCATCTCGCTCGAAATGCCTCCCTGTTGTGCCTGCGCGGTCAATGCTGCCGCAAAAAGCAAGGCAAAAGTGATGTGTCTCTTCATAATATGAAAATATAAATTGATTATTTTTAGGTCTGTAAAAATACAAGTTATTTTTGAAATCCCCACTCTTCGGGACATTTTTTTCCCGGTGTACCCATTCCTGTCTGCACACCGGGGGAAAAATTATTCGGTTATTTTCTTCTTTATCTTATAACCGATAACCGCCACCGTGATACTCATCAGCGGACTAATCAGATTAAAGAAAGAATATGGAAGATAAGTGAGTGTAGGCACACTCAGAATAGTTGCCTGAGTCATACCGCAGGTATTCCAGGGGATAAGCGGTGAGGTGACTGTTACAGAATCTTCGGTGGTACGGCTCAGTAATCGGCTTTCATATCCGTTTGCCTCATAAATATCCTTAAACATATTGCCGGTCAGAATAATGGAGATATATTGGTCGGCAGTGGCCAGGTTGAGGAACAATCCCGATGCAACGGTAGAAGACACCATCCCTATACGTCTCTTGGTGAAACGGATAAACACAGAGGTGATACTGCCCAGCATGCCTCCTGCCGTCATAGCCCCTCCAAAGCACATGGCACAGACAATCAGCCAAATGGTATTCATCATTCCCGACATACCGCGTGTGGCAACCAACTCATTTATCTCTGCACTGCCTGTCTCCAGTTGGGTGCCACCGAAGAGCATGCCCATGCCTCCTTTGAAAAGTGCAGTAAGACCTGCTCCCTGCCCTGCTATCTCGCGCAACAAATCCGGCTGGAATATAAGTGCAAAGACAGTGGCCAGTGTGGTGGAGATAAACAAAGTAATGACCGAAGGAACCTTGCGGGCAATCAAAACTCCCGTCACGACGGGAACAATCATCAGCCACCAGGAAATATTGAATTTGGAGTCGAGTGCCTGCATGTATTCGGTAATATGACCTGTGTCCGTTGCCTCGTGAGACAGTCCGGCAACAGTGAAAATAATCAATGTGATGACCAATGAGGGGATGGTGGTTATCATCAAATAGCGTATGTGTGTAAACAGCGGAGTGTCCGTCACAGAAGACGCCAAAATAGTGGTATCGGACAGCGGGGATACCTTATCGCCGAAATAAGCACCCGAAATAATCGCTCCCGCTATCCAGCCTTCGCTGAAACCTTGTGCCTTGCCTATTCCCATCAATGCGATGCCGATAGTGGCTATGGTTGTCCACGAACTGCCTGTCATGACTGAAACAATGGCACAAATCACACAGGTAGACACCAGAAAAAAGTGAGGATGTATCACCTGAATGCCATAATAAATCAATGTGGGAACCACGCCGCTAATCATCCATGCCCCCGACAAAGCACCGATAATCAGCAGAATAATCAATGCCGTACTTACTCCGGCTATATTATTCGTAATAGCCAATTCAAAATCTTTCCAAGCTCTTCGGTACCCTGCCATCCCTATCAATACACAAACAGCCGTAGCCGTAAGCAAACAAACCTGACTTCCGCCCGACAACGCATCGCTGCCAAAGACACGGATGGTGACAAACAATAATAAAATAAGTACAAATACGGGTAACAAAGAAATAAACGGAGAAGGAATTCTGTTATCTTTCATTCTTTTTTTATTCAGTTTTTATTCAAAAATGCTAATAAAGTGAATCTTTTTGCTTTCACCGTGCAAAGTTCGGAATATTTTTTGAGTTCTAAAAGTCAAGTGCAGCTATTTAAATACTTTTTTTGTATTTATGGGCAAACATTTTTGTATAGAGGACGTTATTAGTTGAAATTATAACCTAAAACTTAACAAACATGAATGAATTAGTTGGTGGCTTGGGCTACGCGGTAAAGAACTGGTGGATGTCCCTATTATTGGGATTGCTTTACATCGCAGTAGCATTATGCCTTTTGTTTGCTCCCGTGAGCAGTTATGTGGCACTGAGTGTCATTTTCAGTATTTCAATTCTGGTCAGCGGTATCCTCGAAATCTTTTTTGCCGTCGGCAACAAAAAGATTATCAACAGTTGGGGATGGTATCTGGCAGGCGGTATCATTGATTTGCTGATAGGTATTTATTTGGTATTCTATCCGCTGGTAAGCATGGAACTGATTCCGTTTATCGTCGCATTCTGGCTTATGTTCAGAGGATTCACCCTTTGCGGTTATTCCACCGACCTGAAACGCTACGGCACCAAAGACTGGGGATGGTATCTGGTATTCGGCATTCTGGCCATTTTATGTTCCATGGCTATCATCTGGCAACCGGGACTCGGAGCAGTCACTGTGCTTTATATGCTGTCCGTTACTTTCCTCATTATCGGTTGTTTCCGTATCATTTTCTCGTTTGAGTTGAAAAGATTGCATAAAAACAAGTAAAAATCCAAGTTTATTTTGGGCTACTTCGGACGTATTTCGTACCTTTGTTAGCCCAAAATAAGCAATGATATCAAGCAAAAGTCTTAAATATACAGTTCGCATACTGCTAGGTATTCTCTTGGGAGTTTATCTGGGGATAATTGTGCTTCTGAACATTCCATACGTTCAGGACAAATTGTCTTATATAGTGACCAAAGAGCTCCGCAAAGTGCTCAACACGGAAGTTTCTGTAGGAAAAATCGACATGGGCCTGTTGAACCGCATTATTGTGGAAGATGTGTTGCTGGAAGACCGCCGGGGCAGGGAAATGCTGAAAGTGGCGCGTCTGTCTGCCAAATTTGAAATACTCCCCCTGCTGAAAGGGAAAATCACTATTACCAGTGTTCAGCTTTTCGGCTTTTCGGCCAATATGGAGCGGGAAACGCCTCAGTCTCCTCCCAATTATCAATTTGTTCTGGATGCTTTTGCTTCCAAAGACACGGTGAAGACTCAGACAAATCTGGATTTACGCATCAACTCTTTATTGATAAGACGCGGACGTATCACATACGATGTCTTGTCGGAGCCCGAAACCCCCGGACGGTTCAATACCGGCCATCTTGCCGTAAAGAACTTCGCAGCCACCGTTTCGCTGAAGGCGCTCCGCAACGACTCGCTGAACGCCTCCATCCGTCGTCTGAGCTTTGAAGAACAGTGTGGATTTGCTTTACAAAAGTTCTCAATGAAAGTCACTGCCAACAATAAGCGACTGAATATAAAGGATTTTTCCCTCGAGCTTTCCAATTCTGCTTTAAGCATTGACAGCCTTTCCATGCGTTACGACAGTTTGCCGGATCTTCCTAAACTGACAGACAATGTGCAATATCAAGGAAGCGTCAATGCCTCTGTCGTACTCAAAGACATAGCCCCTTTTGTCCCGGCTTTGGCCAAGTTCGATACTCCGTTACATTTCAACATGGATTTCTCCGGTAAAGGAAAGAATATAGACTGCCCTACCCTGCGACTGACCGACAACCACAGTCTGATGATCAACGGAGAAGCATCCGTTGCCGACTGGAACGCAGGAAGAAATATGTATATCATGGGAAAGCTGACCGACGTAAACCTGAATAAAGAAGGCATCAGCACCGTTATGAGTAATGTGGCCGGGAAAGTTCCTCCTATTTTTCAGCAGTTGGAATATGTACGTTTTAGCGGTGATGCCACCGGATATCTTCACGATTTGATTATCACAGGACTCTTGCGCACCGGCGTAGGTACAATCAAAGCCGATGTTATGATGAGCATTGACAAACAACAGAACCGTACCTATTCGGGAAATATCGCCAGTGCCGACCTGAATGTGGGCAAACTGCTTGATAACGAAAAGAAATTCGGTACGGCAGACTTCAATCTGGAATTGAAAGGGTTCAACTATAAAAATCACTATCCCGAATCTTATATCAAAGGGAATATTGCCTCTTTCGAATACAGCCAATATAAATATGAGAATATAGCACTGGACGGCGTGTATAAAGACGGAGGCTTCAACGGCAAGCTGGCAATGGATGATGACAACGGCTCTGTTCAGATAAACGGCAATTTCAACGTGGCGTGCGCCATACCCGAATTCAACTTGAAGGCCGTCTTAAAGAATCTCCGACCGGATAACCTGCATTTGTCCGACAAATACAAAGATACGGACATTTCCCTGAACGTGACAGCAGACTTTACCGGGAAGTCTATCGACGACATGAACGGAAAAATCCGTTTGGACAGCTTGCAAATGAATACCCCCGAAGGGAACAACTATTTCCTTGATAACCTTACCATTACGGCAGGACAGGTAGAAGGACAAAAAGAAATACAAGTGCTTTCCTCGTTCATGACGGCTGTCATACGTGGAGACTATTCTTATAACACAATTCCGGCCAGCATATTGCAGACTGTTCAACGCTATATCCCTTCCCTGCTGACGCTGAACGAAAACATGCCGGTTCCTCACAACAACTTCAAATTCGACATCAGAGTAAATAATACGGAGTTCTTTCAAAAACTCTTTCAAATACCGCTGGAATTAAAGTTCCCTGCCTCCATCAAAGGGTATTTCAACGACCGCGAAGAGAAATTGCGCGTTGAAGGACATTTTCCGGCTTTCAAATATAATGGAACCCATTATGATTCGGGGGTACTCATCTGCGAAAATCCGTCAGACTGGTTCAAATGTTCCCTCAGAACCGGTATGTTGATGAACAGTGGTGCAATGGTGAATCTTACTGTCGATACCCAAGCCAAAAACGACCGGCTGGAAACAACTGTCAATTGGGGGAATAACACAAATGTCACTTACGGAGGTAAGTTTGCTGCCGTGACCCGATTCTATAAAACGGAGGGGAAACACCCCATCTTACAGGCCGACATTAACATCAAACCCACGAAAGTGGTATTGAACGATACGATTTGGAATATACATCCTTCGCATATTGCCGTAGACTCCGGACGTGTCTATATCGACAATTTTCTGTTTGAACATGAAAACCAGCATTTACGCATCAACGGAAAGTTGACAAAAAGCAAGGAAGACTCCTGCCATATCGATTTAAAGAATATCAATTTGGAATATGTACTGGATATAGTGCATTTTGATGATGTGGCATTCAACGGCTTGGTTACCGGGACTGTCAACATGAAGGGAGTAATGAAAGAGCCTGCCATGCACACCAAACTCAATGTGCATAATTTCTGCCTGAATAAAGCATTGTTGGGTGAAGCCGATATTACAGGCGTATGGGACTCGGAACTGGGCGGAGTACGCCTTGATGCAAAAATTGCGGAAGAAGGTATTTCGGCCACTCATGTCACCGGATACGTATCTCCGAAAATGAAAGGACTGGACCTGATGATTGAAGCAGACAGTACCAATATCGGACTCATCCAGCCCTTTGTGGAAGGCATATTCAGCGATTTAACCGGACGTGTCAACGGTCATATCAGACTCTATGGAGACTTCAAGCACCTGGATTTGGAAGGAGAGGCACGTGCCAATATAGATACCAAGATTGATGTACTGAACACCTATTTCCAAATACGCGATGATTCGGTACATATTTCCTCCGGACAATTACTGTTTACCGATGTACACGTGTACGACCGCGAAGGAAACAGTGGAGTAGTCAATGGCTATCTGCATCATACCAAACTAAAAAACCTAATGTATCATTTTAATATCAGTGGCGACAATCTGCTGATGTATGATACCCACGAAGGCGGCGATATGCCTTTCTACGGCAAGGTGTACGGTTCGGGAAGCGTCATATTGGACGGAGGAAACAATGCCATGACCGTAGATGCCTCACTGACAACAGGACACAACACCTCTTTTACTTATATCACAGGCATCACGACAGAGGCTACCAATACCCAGTTCATTACCTTTGTCGACAAGACCCCCAAACGTATCCATGATAATGTGGAAACCAATCTGTACCATCACTCGAATGTGCAGAAAGAAAAAGAAGAAGAGGGTCCTCCCATGGACCTGCGCATCAATATGCTGATTAACGCCACCCCCAATGCCACCATGAAAATCGTGATGGACCCGGTGGCAGGCGACAATATTACAGCAACAGGCAACGGCAATCTGCAAGTGAACTACTTTAATAAAGGAGACTTTAAGATGTTCGGTAACTACATTATCGACCAGGGAATGTATAAGCTCAGCATGCAGGAAGTGATTCGCAAAGATTTTACATTGAAGTCCGGCGGTACAGTCACCTTCACAGGTGACCCATATCAGGCCAATCTGGATCTTCAGGCGATTTATACGGTAAACTCTGCCTCATTGAGTGATTTAGGTATCGACACTTCACTTTCGCAGGGACAAAGCACCGTTAAAGTAAACTGCCTGATGAACCTGACCGGCAACCTGTCCAGCCCCGATATTAAATTTGACTTGGATTTACCGACAGTCAGGGAAGAAGACCGTGATGTGGTGCGCAGCATCACCAGTACAGAAGAACAAATGAACACACAAATCATCTATCTGCTGGGTATCGGTAAGTTCTACACCTACGATTACGCCAACAACGACCAATCTTCAAACGCTACCAGTTCATTAGCCTTCAGCACTTTATCCGGTCAGCTCAATAATATGCTCTCCCAATGGATGGACAATAAGAACTGGAACATCGGTGCCAACCTGAGCACAGGAGACAAAGGATGGACAGATGTAGAAGCCGAAGCTGTCCTTTCCGGCAGGTTATTGAATAATCGACTGATAATCAATGGTAACTTTGGTTATAAAGATAATGCAATGGCAAACACCAACTTTGTAGGTGACTTTGAAGCCATTTGGCTGTTGACTAAAAACGGAGACTTCCGTCTACGAGGATACAATCAGACCAACGACCGTTATTTCACAAAATCAACCCTGACCACACAAGGTATCGGCATCATGTATAAAAAAGATTTCGATAAATGGAATGATTTGTTCCGTTGGTTCTTATGGAAAAGAGCCCATAAAAAAAAGGAAAAGGAAGACACCACCTCTTCCTCCCCTGCTTCGCAAACAAAGCGAAACGACAACTAATTACATGCTTTCATATTGATATATGTACATGAAATTCTGTTTTTGTCTTAGATAATATACTTTTGCGTATTTATCTGACATTAATTAATAATAAGTTCTTGATAACGATTTGAAAACATTACAGCCGCATTAATCTGCTACATTTTACTAATAACAAACAATTCTGAAACAGAAGTAGCCAAATTCCTTATTAGGAGCAAACAATTGGTCACTTTTTCTTACTGTTTATTCTTATTCGTTTCATAGTGGAAAGAATTACACTATTTCAACTTTAATCTTTATATTAAACATATTGGCTATACGTTCTATATCCCGTTTCTTGGTAAGCGTATTGCTACATGTCATCAGATACCAACCATTACCGACAGGCTTTTGTGAACTTTTATATTTCTTATCAAGCGTATTGGAAATCAAAGGCACTTTATTTTGTTTCATTCCTAAAGTACGAATGCGTTCGGCACCTACTTCCATCACAAACTTACGAAAAGTCTCAGCTGCTTGTGGCTCTTGAATCACGTGACCATCAGCAAATGTAATCTTTAATCGAGTAGCCGGTGCAATTTCGCCTTTCGGCCCGGTCTTACCTATTTCCTTATGTTCCACCTGTGGATCAGGAAGAATCTCTTTGGCATCCGCTATATCTGCTGTGAAATTTCGTTTGCGAGACAAATGTACGCTAATAGGCGAGCCGGGTACATAATCCACAACAAGCACTAATTCACGCTGCACTTGCTTTAAAGCCGGTGCAATCGTCTCGGTTACAATCGGAAGGATTTCTTTTTTGATGATGTTCTCTTCCAAATCACTTACTTGTTTTTCGAGGTCTTCATTTAACGAAAGACCTTCTTTGCGCAATGTTTCCATTGCTTTATATAGGTCACTTAGTCGGGACATAGATTATTTTAGATTTTTCTCGATTGGATTTAACCGATTGAAGAATAAACTCTTAGCGAATTATTTGAGAAGTAGCAGTAACGAGTCAGTAACCGTGCGAATTTCAGCGCTTTACATTGCTATGCTGTCAAATAACTCTTTCATTTGCAAATGTAACATCTTTTTCTGAAAGTACGAACTATCGGCGGCAATTTTATAAAATCGGTTGGCAAAAAAATCATTCAGCCCATTCACGGGCTGTAATGTGTTAGGGGAATCTGCTTTGTCATTTTGTTACCGGAATTTATCCGCATGGAGGGAGAACCACACCGATCAGCCAAGTATGTCGTTTCATTATGCAACAGCCGGCAGAGCGTTTTTGGGGTGTAATACTCCGATATTACTTTCTTTTTGTTTTCTGATATGTGCAAATGCAAAAAGCCTCCGGAGAGCTACCTTGCCGGAGGCTTTGTTTATCTCTGTTTTTCCTTACTTTTCCCGAAGTAGAACTTTGGAAAAACCGGATATTTATTGATATCTGTTGCTGTTGGTTGATGACAGTTCTTGACCGTTGAAATAGAGTCATTCCCAACTCTGAAGTTACAGTGAAACGGTCAAACTATCCGGTACGGCCCAAAAACGTGATTCATCCGTAGTTAGTACTGATTTGTCGCTTAAGTCAAAGCCACTGAACCCTTTAGGAACAAGTATTATCTCGCGGTCATGGTTGCTGAATGCAGGATTATTATCTTCACGGCTATAACTAGTTACCTCCCAAGATATAAACCAATAGAGGTTTTTGGCCCAATACATCTTGTAATAATTGAAATTATTTTCTGAATCTAATAAGGGGCGGTATATAATTTCTTGTCCGTTTATGTAACGTTCGCGCATTTCAGCGAGAGAAAGAGGTGTTCCGTTTTCATCTTCTGCCCAAGCTCTCATATCGGAATCAAGCATAGCCCATTTTTGTATTTCGGGTAGCCATACTTGATTTACCACATGACAGTCAGAATCTAACGAATCAGCGGGAAGGCAAGTGACAAAACGATTCACTATTCCTTCCGACAGCAATAACTCATGCAAAAGGATTGAATGGAGGCGGCAGTTAAAAGCTGGCTCTATCGTGCGGGTATATTCCCAAAGTCCTATTGCGTTACATTTCTTTGGATAGTTATTTTGATTGGCATGAGGAATATTCTTGGCTACGAAACGTGCCAATGCAATAGCTCTATTCCATGTGACTTCTGTAGGTTTCACAATGGTATCTAATCTGAAGTATTCACGGATTTGCTGTGCTTTGGCAGTATCTTGCTGATAAACAAAATTATATGACACACTATCTGGTGCATACTCACCAGCGTTCTTTAATAGTTCTATCTTATCCTTTCCTAAGGGTTCATTTAATTGTCTGTTGAATACATAACGTACTAACAATAGGGCTAATACAGTTAAGAGCAATAAGCCTAATATGCTCAAACTAAAAACTTTAAATATCTTCTTCATGATGTCAATAATAGGAATTAAAACTTCTGTTTATTTAACTGCAAATATAGTGAAAAAGCAATTCGTAAGTATTATGAACGGCTCTTTTTTCCAACAAGATAAAACGGTTATATCTTCATTCCCCTACCTTTCCTTTGTGGTTGTATATGTCGGCGCATGTTCTGCCTTAACTTCTCGAACTGTTCCTTGAACCACTCGGCAATGGGCTTTCGGTCAATGGCAAGAACCAGTCTCGTCCCGTCCGTAGGGTCTTTCACGACTTGAAACCCTGCCTTTTCGGTCGTGAATTTCCGTCCGTGTTCCTCCGAGTAGAGTTTCCCTGCATACTCCAAAGGCTTTCCCTTGACGAGTGTTTCGGTCTGCCTTTCATCGAATCCCACGAGTCGGCACAGTTTTTCAATGTGCAACATTTCACGCAGGTAGGGAAACCATGCCGCCTTTGCGATTACCGTTTTCAGAAACGATATTTCCTGCTTGTGCCTTGTGTCCTTGTCCGCTATCTCCCTGCCGTGCTTCTGTTGCATTTCCCGTATCTCCCGGCTGTGGTCTGCCTGCATGGTCTGTATTCTGTCTTGCAGGGCTTCAATGGTTTCCTCGTGGTCGGCTACTTCCCTATGCAGGGCGGTGTTCTCCCCTTTCAGCGTCTTTACCTTGTTGTTACCGAAAAGAGAACCGAGGCTCTCGGCGATGTTGGCAGCTGCGGTGGTTGCCGTCCCTTTCAGCTTCTCTGTCTGTATTTCTTTTTTCGCCCGTCTTAGTTCCTCCTGCGCCGTTTCTTTCTGCTGTTGCAAATCCACCACTTCCGCTTTGAGGTTATCGGCGAGTTTCTGTATATCCCGATAATACTGCTGCGTGGAATTGTGGCGAGCTTTCGAGCCGTCTATGCCTCTTTGCAGCCCGTATTTCGCCATCGCTTCGGCATAGGTATCTTGGTAGGACTTCAATTTCAACCGTGTCATAATATCGTCTGCGCACAGCCTCACGGTGTCAATCGGTTTCTTGCGGTATCGCTTCTTCGTCTGTTCTTCCCTTTTCCTGCGCTTGCTCTCTCCCTTGACGATGGGGACGAGCGTAATGTGTATGTGCGGCATTTTTTCTCCGTGCGCAAAAAATACTCGAAATCGTTGATAAACGTAAGATTGAGTTCCTTTAACGGAATATCCTCTCGCTTGTAGGTATGGGGCAAAAACTCCCGAATATGGTTGCAGACC
>ULSL01044552.1_pt1 | contig 12003 bp, 8 predicted proteins | sample 1956321 | NCBI WGS metagenome assembly ULSL01 (sample SAMEA4835707, study PRJEB28245) | human gut metagenome | biome: gut microbiome; material: fecal sample | place: Denmark | collected 2008
GTTCCATTAAGAACATTTCCTAAAACATTTAGACTGCCGGAAAAAGTCATTACAATCGCAGCAAAAATGCTTAAAACTGTAATAAGTTCTCCTTGTACAGATTTAATTTTATCTGTTGCCAGATTTAATTCTTCTGTGGCTTTGTCGAGCTCTTCTCTTGTATGTTTTAATTCCTTTTCTAAATTTTTTACATTATCTTGTGCTTTTAGTAAGTTAGATTCTAAATCTTTAGTACGTGCTTCTTTCTCGCTATAATATGAGTATCTTGCTATTTCTAAAGAAAGATGATCACTTAGTTTAGATAAAGGTTCATCTAAGCCTTTAAAAATTTTTTCTCCGTTTAAAAAGTCTTGTTCAACAATTTTCTTAAGTGTTTCTAAATTGTATGACAAATACTCTAAACTAGAAATCCTGTCTTTTCCCAAATCGGTAATAATAGGAAAAAATTTAGAATAAGAGTGGCGAAAATCTTGAGTATACAAATCTTGCAATTTGTACGCAAATTTTTTTGCATCAGTATCGTCAAGCGTTCTTTGGGCAAGTTCTTTGATATATTGCTCAAGAGTTCTTTCTTTTTTCTGTACTAAATCAATTGGTAACATTTCATTAATGCTCCAATTCAATAATCAAATCAAAAGGAATCACATCTCTATATCCAGCTCCGTTTTGGTATATCCTATCCCAGGGCATATTTGGCTGATGTGATCTGTTAACAAGGTCATTTGGAGATGTATCAATAAATTGTTCAATTATGTTATTAAGTTCAATAGAGTCATCTTCACCAAAAATATTTTTCAAATCATAATTTTTTGCAATAGGACTACCTGCATAGGAACAGTATTCATAATACACATCCGGTACTACGGGGCCAAATGGCCAAGCATAGATATTGTCTTCAAAAAGATATTCATTAGTTCGTCTATGATATTCAATCCAAATGTAGTATAACATTTTTTGCAATTTTAAATTACTGACAGGCTTATTTTGCTCTGTACAGTAATTAACTATATATCTAGCAACATCCATAACTTGAAATGTCATAATGAATCCTTTTAATAAATCTTTATATTCTATGTTACCATTAAAAAGTGTATAGTGACATAGTATTTATAATTTTATCCCCAAGCGATATAGTGACATAAACTCACATATTTATGATAGCATATCTTGTATGAAAAATCAATCCAAATAAGCTTATCGAGCGCAATTCAGCAAAATACGTGTATCAATGCAAAAATACCGATTTCTATAAATTTCAATCCATAAACAATTGTAACAATTATTATTTTTTCTTTTTAAATAAATTTTTCAACTCTTCTGCACTGTTTTTCAGCTGTTCTCTGGTTTCATTCCAATCTTCTTTTGTGCTTGTAACAGCATCTTTTACTGACTCTACTGTACTTTTGTAATCTTCGCTTACAGATGTCGTTATATCTTTTATAGTTTCTTTTACTGTTTTGGTTTCAATTGCACTTGTGTCAATTGTAGTAAGCCATTTGAACGACTTCACTGAACTTGTGCTTTCAAGTCCACCGTTGAATACTACTTTAAAATCTTTGTAATTTGTGCTTCCGTTTGTAAGAGCAGGAATTGCTGCAATATTCTCATTTTTTGGATTTGTAGTAAGAGCTTGTGCAATTTTAGCAGTTGTTGCTCCGAATTTAGGAATGTAAGAGAGAAGTTTGTCTGCGGATAATTGTCCTATGGGACCAAGTTTAGCTACTATTGGAGCATCCAAACGGCCCAGAATATTAATATTTGTAGTTCCGTTTATTAAATTATATTTGCCTGTTATGTAGTAAGCAAGTGAATTACCGGAACTCTTGATTGGATTTAAGTTTGCCCATCCATTTTCAAAGCTGAGGTGACCGTCAAGATATTCAAATTTTGCGGTATCAGCAAGAACAAGATTATTGACAAGCGTACTTGTTGTTGTTTTTAAAATAGAGTTCGTAATAATATTATTAGCTTGTAAAAGCGTGTCAAGTTTACCGATAGCTCCGAAGCTTCCGTTCTTTACATTAAAGTTAAGAGTTCCTTTTAAGGATTTCATCATTTCATTGTAATCAACAACTTTCAGACTCATGGTTGTATCAAAACCAAGTGTTCCATAGATTGCATTTTTAATACCGACACAGCCGTATACAGCTTTTTCAGCGTTTAATCCTTCACCTGAAAAGATAATTCCGGTTTGTGCATTAGAAAGATTGTAAACAATATTACCATTGATTTTACCGTCAAAAGCATCGCCTTTAAGCTTATTGAGATAGAATTTATCACCTTTCATAGAAAAATCAGAAGTCAGATTCTCAGCCTTTATTCCTCCTGACGTGAATTTTGCGGCGCTTGCGGTTCCGTTAAGTATATGTCCGTTTAATTTAATATCAAGATTTTCCATTGTGACAGGAATTTCCGGTATTGTTAGCTCAGGAATATTCACATCGCCTTTGATTACAGGGTTCATCATGCTGTCTGTAATGAAAATATTTCCGCTGAATGTCATTTTAGATTTGTCAAACATCGGAATAATGATGGTTGAGCTTTCTGTCGTTGCGTAATTTAAATTAAGGGTCTGTTTTGCGATATTCATATCACCTGTTAATTTTGATTTGATATCACCGGTTGTAACAAAATCAAGGCCGATTTTTTCAGTAAGATAGTTTGTAATTTTTCCTGAAACATTGAGGTTTATTTTTTCAATCGCAGCAGGAGTTGACGGGATGAAAATTTCTTTTTCTGAAATATTCGCGATGAGTGATGGTATTGAAACTTTCGCGCAAGGATTTATGATTTTTAGATTTTTACTCTCTGCTTTTCCGGTTAAGGATGTGCCGGATATTCCGACTATTGTTGAAGGCGCACTCAGAGATGTATTTGAAGGAATGTTTTTAATGTTAATGTTATCCAGATTAAGTTTTACTGCCGGATTAATTTTATCCAATTTCCCCTGAATATCAACTTTCAATGACACAAGACCGGAGTTAACCTGATTTTCTTTCATTAATGATGCCTGTCCCGCTGCAACAAGAAGTCCCTTTAAACTTAAATTCTCTGCACTCAGGTGTAAATCACTTACAGCATCACCGGTTATTGTTCCAAAAAGTTTAAGCGGCTGGTCTAGTATTGTGAATCCTATATTATTTATATTGATGTTGTTGTTATCAAGTCTAACGTCTGCATTAATATCATCTATTCCTATTTTGTAAAGTCCATAATAAACATCCGCAGAAGGAATCTTTAGATACCCGCTTGACTTCACTGTTTTAAGGTTAGATTTGATACTGAAATCTGCATCAAGTTTCCCGTTTGCACTAAGTGTCTGTAAATCTCTTATATCAAAGATTAACGCTACATCTTTTACTATCCTTAAAATATTTGAAATTTCAACTTTTGATTTTATGTTTAAATCAATATTTGGATTTTTACCTGTTTTGATTAAGCCGTTTATCTTTGAAACTTCATTTTTTGCAGTATAAATATCCGAAATAATATCAATACTTTCACCTTTGAATTTTAGTTTAACAATACTTGACGGAAGATTAATTACAGACAGGTTTGTAAAATTTGCATTACCCTTGATGTTGTTGCGTTCAATCAGTAAATTAACATCAGCATCTGCTGTAAGATTGTTTGCGTAAATTCCTTTTAAAATACCGATAATGTCAGGCATTTCAAATTGCTGAGCTGTTTCTTCCTGAGCTTGCGGAGTGAATACAATATCATTAAGTTCAACATCCGGCATGATTTTATTAAGAACTTTTATATTGTAATGAAATTGCTCTCTATCTTTCAATACCGCTTTTCCGGATGCTTTAACTTTTATGCTTTTATTAACAATAAAATCTGTAATTTCAGTTTTATTTCCGCTCAGAGTGTACTTGTCTGTTCCGTCTGTGATTATAATATCGTATCCGTCAATTTTTATATCAGGCAGATGATTAGAAAGTTTTAATCCAAAAGGAAGCGATGAAACATTTTCTCTGTTTTCAGGGAGAGAGTTGACTGAGTCAGTGTCAGGGGTTGCTGGCAAATATTTTTCGATAGCAAAATGCCCGTCATTATTGATTTGAATATTTGCGTTTGCGTTTTTGAGCTGAACAGCATCAACTCTTATTTTTCCGGCAAGAATAGGAAGTAAAGACATTTTTACCTGAAAGTCATCTGCTGAAAAAACCTGAGTGTTGTCAGGTTCAAGAAGTGAAAATTTTCCGACTTTCAAACCTGCTGTAAGTTTTGGGGTTGTGACAACTTTTACATTTGTTAATTCGGAGTTAAGCCCCGAAGTTTCATGAATAATATTCTTAATCTGAGGTATGTAACTGTCAATTATCGGATTTAAGATAAGAGGCGAAATAAGAAACACTGCATAAGCACCGCCAATTACACTCACAGCAGTTATACCGGCCCTCTTCCAAAATAGTTTATTCATAAAAATCCTCCGAATATTAAGAAATGTAAAATTGCTCTCATGTAGTTTCTTCTTTCTTATTATATCTTAAAACTCGTTAAGTGGAATAACCATGCAGGTAATATGCGGGTTTTGCCCCTTTTTGAATGAAGTTTTATTGAGTTTTGTAAACTTATGTAACAACAGAGATGTATTTGCTAAAGATTTTAGAAAACACGCCGTAAACACTCACATAAGGAAAAACAAAAAAAGTTGATTAGGAGTTTATGTCGTGAAAAAAGTAGTATTAGTTTTATTTGCATTCTTATTTTTCAGTGTAGGTCAGGCATTTGCGTACAGAGTAACAGATTTTTCTACTGATGCAAAAATCGTAGCAGCGATGAGAGTTCTGGAACAAGCAGGAGAAAACGATGTTTTTAGAAATCTCCAGAGATATGGTATGAGAATCAAGTTTGATGATTTATCTATGGTGATGAATGGTAAAAATGCTTATGCAGTAAGCACATATAATAATTTTGGTACACGTGTAATTTTAATCAATTCAGTATACAGAAATGCACCGGCAGAACAGATTGCATGTCTAATTGCACATGAAAGTTATCACACAGGCTACAGTGCTGATTTGGAAGAAGAAACTCTTGCAACATCAAAAGAAGCTGCCTGCTGGACAAGAGTTAAAGTTGCATCAAAAGTTTATCCGGACAGCAGATTGACAAGAAGATTAGATAAAATTAGCGGATTGTATCTTGCATCAAGCTCCAATAACAATCTGGTTCAACAGAAAATTGCAAGCAACGGGTTTTATAGAAATCAATTAGGCTTAAATTAATAACAGCTGAAATATAATAGCAGCGGGACGTCGAAAACGTCCCGTTTTCGTGTCTTAATATTTCTTAATAAATGATGTGTAAAAGCGCAAAATTTTATATTTACAGATTTTAGTCTGGGTATAATATACAAATAAAAAATAAAGGATTGTATTATGCCCTCTAGTATAGATAATATTTATTTTTTACCTAAACAAAATATTTTTAATAAGTTAAATAATAACCAACGACTCGTAAAACCTCTATTAAACAAATCGGATTGCGATACTGTCCAGTTTAGAGGTAAATCAATGCCATCAATGTACGCATCTACATTTGAATTTTTATCAGCAGAGATTTTCGGAAGAGATAAAAGATTTCAAGTAGACGGCAGTCTGTTATCTGCAAAAAATATTGCAGCTGCAATAAAGCAAGTATTTAATTTTAATATGGTGTTCGGACCATTTAAAAAGTCTATGGTTGATAAAATTAAGTGGAAAAGTTACATTCCACAAGAAATTCGTGAATATTCAATAAATAAAATAAATGAAGCTCGTGCCGAAAGATTAAATAAATGGAAAAATTTTTTACAAGAACCTGGAGCCGCAAAAGGCTTATTTGATGAACCTGTTGATGAAGAATTGGCAGCTAAAATAGAAAATAATAATGCATTAAAGTTGATTGTTTGGAATGCTGTTAACAGTGAAGTAAAAGAAAATAACAGGCATATTCCGGTTCCTTTTAATCAAAAAGCTTTGAAAGAAACTGTGAATTATTTTAATGATTTAGCACCTAAAGATAGGCAAGTTGCTTGTGCTAATATATCATTTTTGGACTATTACACACATCGCTTGCGTGATAATCTTTTGATGGATATGAATCTATCCGAGAATAATTCTGTATGGGTAAAGATTCCTTCAATTAAGCATGATCCGTTTAATAAAGAAGCAAATATAAAAAAGCTGGAAATTTTAAGCTGTAAAAACTGGTGTACAAGATCGAGCGTAGATAAGGCAGAGGCTGCACTAGAGGACGGTGATTTTTATATTTATCTGGAACGTAATAAAGCTAAGTTGTGGGAACCGCTTGTTGGGATGACTACTGCAAAAGGTAAAATAGACCAGATTCAAGGCGTTGAAAACAATAATATAGTTCCATTAAAATTGGTTGATGAAATAGAGGATTTCATCAATAAGAGTAATTTAAAATGTCATTCCGGCATATATGATGAAGGACCCAAAGCGTATCAGGCAATATTAATAAGTAAAAAATTAAATGAGCAGGCCGGAGTATCAGGTAAAACATTTGCCAGAGCTATAAAGGAAAATGATACTCAAGCAATGTTTGATGCTCTCGGGGTAACAAACCGGAAAGTTGAAGGAGATTTGTTAGAAATTGCTACTTATAAACCTTCTTATAATTTAGTGCAAACGAGTGGTATTACTGCTCCATATTCTATGTTTGGACTTAATGAAGATGATTTACTTGCAGATGTTAAGAAGATTGATGGAAATTTTGTTTTGTATAACAAAAATCCGTTATATAATTCTTTAATAACGCATTTTCCTTCTAAGCTTGAAACTGTAACCGGAAAAATCGAATGTACAAAAAAACAGTATGAAAAGTTTGGCGAAGATATGCTGCGTGCAGTTGATGGAAAAGCTGACAGGATTATAGTGCATAATTAATTCTGGAGTTTTTCTATTCTTTTTTGAATATCCGGATGGTCAGACAAAACTTCTGGTGCTCCTGTATCTTGTCCGCTAAGAATTTTCAAGACCTGTACTCCTCCGGTTGTTCTGCCATATAATTCATTTAGGATTTTTGCGGCATACAAATCCGCTTTTGCTTCAACACTGCGTGAATATTTTAAATCGGATAAACTCAGTGTACCTTCAATAATCTTAGATGCTTCCTGATTGTTAGGGGAAACAATAGACATAAATATAATTATAGAAGTATTTGATATCCCTTTTCTCAAATTCATAAGATGGTCTTTGTTTTTATAATGCGCCATCTCATGTGCGATTACGAAAGTCAGCATTTCATCGTCGGTCAGACGTTTGTATAATTCTGATGTGATGTAAATATTCCCGTTAGGATAGCAGAGTGCATTCATCTGGTTATCGTTAATAATATGTATGTCTAAATTAGAAGTTTTAGGAAAATCTCTGTCAACACTTAATACTCTGTTTCTAATATCCTTTATTTTCTTAGTATCAAAATTGTTATCCTGTGTTTCTGTGTTAATCATAGAGGACAATATATTTTCCATCTGAATTTGTTTTTCAATAGATAGTGATTTGATGACAATTCCGGAAGCAATGAATGTAAATAAATAGACTAAAGCCAGTATTAATACTAATTGAATACAGGTTTGAAACAAATCCTTTAAAGGATTTGTTTCAGTCACATTTGTTTCGTCATCAATTAAAAGTTTTGCAGCTTCATAATCATAATTATTTTTTGTCATATTCAACAGCCGTTCCATAAGCAGTTATGCACACCTGCGACATAGTTTGTTCCGAAAGCATAACTGTTTCAATTTTTATGTTCATAACTAAATCGGCTCTCATCCTGTATGCACTTTCTCGTATTCTAAGAATTGCTTCTCGACGGCCTCTGTCTAGTACTGATTCGTATGCGGAAACATTTCCGCCGAAAATATTTCTTAAACTTGCAAGAAATACTTTGAAATAGTCGCATCCTATTACAACAGAAGCTGAAACAAGCTTTGCATTTTTGACCGGTTTGGAAACATTTACATTTTTGGAAAAGTTTATATGCGGCTGTTTGTATAATTTTTCTTCCCGTTCACGTATACTTTTATAATGTTTTTTCTCCCTGCTTCTGCCAGTAAAATAGCATATTATAAGAAGAGCTATTGCAATTAGTAAATCCATCTTTTATTATCCTTGTGTTTTAGGCTGAATATCATCTACTTTTACTGCGGTACCATATGCGTATACCTCCGCTGCTCCTGCTGCAATTGCTGATGTGGCATATCGAACATTGATAATAGCGTTTGCGCCCAGTTTAGTAGCCTGCTGAACCATTCTTTGAGTGGCTTCTTTTCTGGATTCTTCCATAAGCTCAGTATAGCCTTTTATTTCTCCTCCGAAGAAATTCTTAAATGAGGCACAAATGTCTTTGCCGGCATGTTTTGCTCTTACAGTACTGCCTGAAACCATCCCTAAAAGACTTGTTATCTTTTTACCGGGTACAGATTCTATATTAGTCATTATCATGCTAAACCTCGCTTTCATACTCTCTTGTTTATTACTAATTAATCGTAAATTATTGAAAATAGTAACTGAAAATATGAGATACGTCATCATACAGATATTTGATAAAAATATAGACTGACTTTATTGGTAGAATTACAAAAAAAAATCGGGATGACAAGATTCGAACTTGCGGCCCCCGCGACCCGAACACGGTGCGCTACCAAACTGCGCTACATCCCGATAATATAAAACTTTTCCCTCTCCGACGGGGAGGGTTAGGGAGGGGGTTAACCTCACCTTATACACTTATTATAAACCGCCAAACTTATAAATCAAGCTTGTCATCCAAATTTTTTTGGGGGGGGAAGTTCCGCAAATGAGCTCCGCAAAAAGTCGCAAATCCAATTTGCTAAACGACCATATGTCTTTCATTTACCCCCGTGCGTAGCACTTTAATTACTGTTAAGCTTTTGAATAAGCGCATCTGTTATATCAACTCCGCCTGAAAAAACGCTTCTGGCATCCAGAATCGCATCCAGACCTTTTTCAAGCCGTATTTTTTCGGTTACTGCGTGTATACGTGTATAGACTTCTTCTTCACGTTTTTCCCGAAAAGCATTGAACGCGTTTTCTCTGGCTTTTAATTCAACTCGTACTGTTTCTTCAAATTTCTTTTTCTGAACGGCAGATTCTATTTTATCAAATTCTTTTTCTTTGTTTAAAAGATACTGTTGTATTTCATTATTTTTAGTTTCAATTTCTCTAAGAGAAGTTTTTGCAAACTGATAATTTGCAACAACTTTATCATAATTCACATATCCGACTCCTCCTGCAAACACAGGTAAACAAGAGAGCAGAAGTAATAAAAATACTCTAATAACCATACATATTTCCTCCTCCGGTACCGAACGTAAAGTATCCTCCTTTTGAACCGTAATCACCGGGATTTGTAATAGGAATACCATAATCAACTGATACAGGGCCTACACCCGGAATATAAACTCTTAAGCCGATACCTGCTGTAATTGCACTCATAGGCCTGTCATATAACACACTTGAGATTGTAGGGTCAAACACTTTACCCGCATCAACAAAGAATGTTAAACGTATTCTCTGTAGAAAATCCCATTTTAACCTATCTACGAGCGGCAGCGGCGTTGCGAGTTCTGCCGAACCCATCAGGAATGCATCACCCGTACCAACGCCGCTCATTCTGAAACCTCTTACAGAATAAGGGCCTCCAAGTCTGAATGCCATAACTTCCGGCACATCATCTCCGTGTACGGTTACACCGCCTCTTGCAGTCAGAGAGAAGGACGATTTCTTTCGTACAGGGAAATACTTTGTAACTCCGCCGGCAATTCTTCCATTTGTGTTTTTAAAATCACTTAAACTTATTGCTTCGATAAATCGAGCATTAGCAATTACACCGCTTCTTGGAATTTCTTCTGAATCGAGTGTGCTGTATTTAACTCCCGGTGAAAGATTGACAAAGAAACCGCCGGTTAATTGTTTGGCTCTGTCTGCGATATTAAGGTTTCTTAAAGCATACATATGTGAAATTTTATCAAAGTCGCCTTCCGATAAACTTATATGTTCAATTCCCGCGCTAAAGTTTGTAGAAAGATTATTATAACCTCTAACTTTATGCTCAACAGCAGCATTAATACCGACTCGTCTTTCAATTGCAAGAGGAACCTGCCAGCTTCCCAAATCCCTGTAATAAAGCTTGCTTGTAAGAGAATTATCCGCATTCAGGAAATACGGCTCAAAGAAACTTAATTCAAGCTGATAATTCATCCGGTTTTTGATAGAAGCGTCACTTAGAAGAATACCTGAACCTAAAATCCCTGAGAGCGTGAGCTTCTGTCCTCGTCCAAGGAAATTATTTTCGCTGTAGCTTACAGAGCCAAAAGCTCCCAAACCGTTATCAATACCGCCTCCCAATGCAAGACTGTTCGGACTGTCTTCTTCTACTACGACTTTAACGTTATATTCACCGTCTGTTGTTTCGCTAGGATATATTTCACGGTTAACCTCTTTGAATATTTTGGTCGAATAGACTCTTGATAAATCTTCTTTAAGGTAGTTTTCGTTGTATACTGTACCTGGCTGTGTCAGAATGTTTCGTGTGATTACATAATCTTTTGTTTTTTCGTTTCCTTCAATAAATATTTTGTCTATTACACCTTCCGTAATGCTGAAGACCAGATTGCCGTCGTCACTGTCATCAACAGAATTTACTCCTGCAAGAATGTACCCTTTTGTATGATAATAATTGTTAATTTTATCAATTGCTTCGTTAATATTAGCAATATTTTGAGGGTAATTTCTGAGAGGTGTAACAAATGGAAGAAGTTCCATTGTAGAAATTACTGTATTCCCTACAACTGAAACCCCTGTTACCTTAATATTTTCTTGTAAAATAAATTTAAGATTAACAGTTCCATCATCGTTTAATTCCGGTTCAATTGCCATTTTGTCAGTAAAAAATCCGACGGCATAAATTCTCTGCAAATCTTGCTGTAAAAGTTCTTCATTAAATAAAGAACCTGCAATGGTTTTGATTTGGCTTTTAATGGCCTCCGGACTGATAGTTTTGAGTCCTTCAAAAGATATTTCGTTTATAATTTTTCCTTCTAAATCAACCTCATCAACACCGGCCGTATAAACGGCTTCTTCTGCAGGAGGGGCGAAGAAGTCATTTTGTTCAGGGGGTTGTACCTCTTGCACTGCGGGTACATCATTCTCTGTCGTTGACGAAAAATATTCTGATTCATTTAACTCGCCGTTATAGGGGGTAATCGTTTTAATAACAGGTTTTATTGTTCTGGAGGTATCTAAGTAAAGGGGATTAATAAGTTTAATTGTTTTTGGGGCGCCGATTTCAAGATAAGAAAAGTCAGTAGCAGAATAAACAGGAGAGCAGCCTAAAAATGCCGCCAGAACTAAGATGACAGCCTCGTGTCTAAATTCTCTCCTCTTATTTTTTACCTCCATGCTATCCTTTTTCTAAATATCCGCCTCCGTTAATGATAAAATTGTCTGGTAAAATCCTTTTGAGTCATTAGCTGCAAAAGAATTTTTCAGCACATTAGAACCTATATTTACTGTAACGTAGCTAGTGCCGTTTTTGACAAAAACTTCGTACTTATCTCTTACATATTTATTTTCAGCGCCGGTAACCGATGTAACAGGATATGCAACAATTCCGGGACTGTCTTTTGGCAGAGAGCCCATTTTACAATTTGCGAGAGCTTGGCTTTTCGGGATTTTGGCAAGGTTTGCAAACGCAATGTAAACCTGTCCGCCCTGTTCAAACATTGCATTTTCCTGTCCGGCATCAGTAACAGTATTTGCTTTTAGATAAAGTTTTTTAGTTTCAGAACTGTTTGTTATTACCTTAAACTTACTGCACAGCGGAGCATAAAGGTTTCCGGTTCTATCTGTAATATTTGCAATGAGTACAGGGCTGAAAACTGATTCTACTTTTACAAATTCCGGAAGCAGTATACTGAAATCTGCGCTTGCACTTTCGGCAAATGCAGGCATTAAGGCTGAT
>ULSL01066411.1_pt1 | contig 11722 bp, 9 predicted proteins | sample 1956321 | NCBI WGS metagenome assembly ULSL01 (sample SAMEA4835707, study PRJEB28245) | human gut metagenome | biome: gut microbiome; material: fecal sample | place: Denmark | collected 2008
CTTGAGCAGTATTCCAGCGCCACCGGCGTTGTGCGCTGCATGAAGAAACTGCTGGACGCAAACCCGGACACCGCCTGCACCCTGCGCGGCAAGGACTTTGAAGCCAAGGACGTGTTCGACGCCGCCCGCGCCGGGGACGCACTGGCTGCCCGTGAGGTGGACGAGATGGCTTCTACGCTGGGCATGGCACTGGCAAACATTGCCGCCACCACCGACCCCGAAATGTTCATGATCGGCGGCGGCGTGGCCCGCGCCGGGGAGGTTCTGTTCGCCCCGCTGGTGCGCCACTACAAGGAGTACGCCTTCCAGTCCTGCAAGGAGACCCCCATCAAGGCCGCCAGCCTTGGCAACGACGCCGGCATCTACGGTGCCGTGCGCCTGATCGTGGGCGCCTGATCAGGGAATATCGATCGCTTTCAAACCAGCCAAGCCTGCGGGCTTGGCTGGTTTTGTTTTTGCGGGATATCCCTCCCGTGAAAATAGCGTTTGGAGCGCTCCGCAGAGCGCGACAAACGCAAAATTTAAAATATTTTTTCCGCTGAACATGGCCAGAGCGCAAGCGGAGGCCATTCAAAATCGTCCTGCGCCAGAGGGAGTTCATCCGCAGGCGGCTGAGGAGGTACTGCGTCTTTTTTATAAAAAGCGTTGCATATCGGCGCAAAAAGGCAACTGCCGTCTTGTTTATTTTGTGCATTTATGCTAAAATAGCGTGCAGATAGTTGATTTTTATAGAGTGGTATTACTTTTTCTGATGCTGTAAAAATTCGGCTGAGCCGAAAAAATAAGGACGCAACAAAAGGAGAACACGCCATGAAAAAGCTTTTCGCCATGACGGTGGCCGTGCTGCTGCTGTTTTCGGTGCTGCTGGGCATTCCCGCCGCCTATGGGCAGGCACCGGAGACCGGCAAAACGCTGGACATTCTGTTCAGCCACGATACCCACTCCCACCTGAACACCTTCACCACGGTGGTGGAGGACGAGGAAACGGACATCGGCGGCTTTGCCCGCGCCAACACCCTCATCAAGGCGCAGCGCGCCAAAGACCCGGACACCCTTGTGATCGACGGCGGTGACTTTTCCATGGGCACCCTGATCCAGACCGTGTTTGAAACACAGGCCGCAGAGCTGCGGATGCTGGGCTACATGGGCTACGATGTGACCACCTTCGGCAACCACGAGTTCGACTACCGCTCCAAGGGGCTTGCCAATATGCTTACCAGCGCCCGCACCTCCGGCGATGCCGTCCCGTCCATCGTGGTCTGCAATGTGGATTGGGATGCTATGGAGGCCGCCGGCCTCACTGAGGGTCAGCAGCTGCTCAAAGACGCCTTTGCCGCCTACGGCGTGCAGAACTACACCGTGTTGCAGAAGGGCGATGTGCGCATTGCCGTGGTGGGCGTTTTCGGCAAGGACGCACTCTCCTGCGCGCCCACCTGTGAACTGAAATTCAAGGACCCGGTACAGGCGGTCAAAGCCACCGTGGCAGAGATCAAGGCGAACGAAACCGTGGACATGATCGTCTGCGTTTCCCACAGCGGCACATGGGACGACCCCAAAAAGTCTGAGGACGAGCTGCTGGCCAAAGGCGTGCCCGACCTTGACCTCATCCTCAGCGGCCACACCCACAGCCGCATCCGGGAGCCCATCCGGCACGGGGACACCTATGTGGTCTCCTGCGGCGAGTACGGCAAAAATCTGGGCAGCCTGTCCATGGCGCAAAAAGCGGACGGACGCTGGCAGGTGACCGATTATCAGCTGATCCCCATCACTGCCGATATTCCCGCCGATGCGGAAACGCAAGAGGTCATCGACCGCTTTATGGACACAGTGGACGAGGATTATCTGGCGCAGTTCGGCTACACCAAGGATCAGGTGCTGGCAGAAAACGATGTTGTTTTCTCCAACCTGAAGGATCTGGGCAAGGTGCACACCGAGCATAATCTGGGCGATATCATCGCGGATGCCTATGTGTACGCGGTGGAGAACGCCGCCGACTATGACGGCGTGCCGGTAGATCTGGCGGTGGTGCCCAGCGGCACCGTGCGCGACACCTACGCCCGGGGCGATATCACGGTGGAGCAGGTGTTCAACTCCTTCTCGCTGGGCATCGGCGCGGACGGCGTGCCGGGCTATCCTCTCATCGAAGTCTACCTCACCGGCAAGGAACTGCGCACCGCCGCCGAGATCGACGCTTCCGTGTCGGATTTCATGACCACCGCGCGGCTGTATTGCAGCGGTCTGAACTTCACCTATAACCCCCACCGGCTGCTACTGAACAAGGTGACGGATGTCTATCTGGTCAAGGACGGTCAGCGCGTAGAGCTGCAGGACGACAAGCTGTACCGCATTGTGGCAGACCTTTACAGCGGGCAGATGCTGAGCGCTGTCACGGATATGTCCTACGGCCTTTTGTCCATCGTGCCGAAGTACGCCGACGGCACTCCCATCGAAGATTTTGAGGATGTGATCCTGACCGAAAACGGCAAAGAGCTGAAGGGCTGGTACGCCATTGCGCGGTATATGGCCTCGTTTGAGGACACCGACGGCGACGGCATCGGCAACGTGCCGGACTATTACAGCACCCTGCACGACCGCAAAAAGGTAGAGGACAGCCGCAGCCTTTCCGCGCTGCTGAAAAATCCCAACCGCTTTGCCTTTATCCTACTTGGCCTGATCCTCACCGTTATTCTGCTGGTGGTATGCCTTGTGCTGCTGCTCCGTAAGCTGGTGCGTAAGCTCCGCCGCAAGAGAAAAGTGCTGGGTTAAACCCAACGATTTGAATGCGCTCCGCGTTTGCTTTGCGCATATTCAGCGGAAAAATTATTTTTAATTAGAACAAGCCCGGAAAGTCTGCGGACTTTCCGGGCTTGTATTTTCACGATTGGGGTCGTAGAGGAAAACGGCATTTGCAGCGCCGCTTTCTGCAAAAGCGCGGCGCTGCGGGAAAAGGGCTCGCCCTCTCAGTCAAGCCTTGTCGGGCTTGCCAGCTCTCCCAAAGGGAGAGCCCTTGGCATGGCGGGAAAGTTTCCGGCAAAGCCGTAAACTTTGCAGGTGGGAACGCTCCCCCGGGGGGAGCTGTCGCGCAGCGACTGAGGGGCTATAAATCGGCGGAGCCGGAAAAAACGGTTAAAAGATCTTCACGCCGAACAGGCGTGAATCTTCAGTTTTTTCCGGTGCAGCCCACTTCTTTGGGGTTAAAAGGGGCGAGCAGCCCCTTTTTCGTGGCTCCAGCGCGTCGAAATCGCTGGCACTTTTCTGGTTCTCTTTTGGTGTCAAAAGAGAACATCCCTCGGCAAGTCCTCAGAATCTCCCCTTCTGCAAGCCTTCCAGCACCTCGTACAGGTCGCAGCACTCGGCGGTGTACAGACGGCGCATCTCGTCGTTGGCGGGTGCCATGTCCGGCACCATCACGGTGACAAAGCCGCCGGCGGCACCGGCGCGCACGCCGTTGTAACTGTCCTCCAGCACAAGGGTGCGGTCACGCGCAGTGCCCAGCGCCTCGGCGGCGCGCAGAAAGATCTCCGGATCGGGCTTGGAGGATGAAAACTGCTCGCCGGAGACGATCACCTTAAAATAGTGGGTCAAGCCCCAGCCGTCCAAATGATGCCGGATAGACGCCATCCGGCTGGAGGAAGCCACCGCCATAGGGATGTGCTGCGCATCCAGCCAAGTCAGAATTTCGTCCAGTCCGGGCTTTTTGGGCGGCGGTGCCTGAAACGCCTTTTCCGCCTGTGCGTGCAGCGCCTCGATGATAGCATCCGTGTCGCAGTTTTCCCCGTAGAAGCGGCGCAGCACCGCCCGCATGGTGTCCCCTGCCGTGCCGCGGACGGCAACGTCCAGCCCTTCCTTATAAGAAAGCCCAAGGGTGGCAAGTGCAGGCTCCCACAGGGTAGCCCAGACCCGCTCGGTGTCAAACATCAGGCCGTCCATATCAAAAATAACGCCGTCGATCATGGCAGTATCTCCTTCCGTAGAAAAGCGGGGCTGTGCCCCGCAAAGTGCTCTGTGCCCCTATTGTACCATAGATTTGGCAGTTTGCACACCATTGTGCTCACAATCTGGTGCAACTTTACCGGTGGAAAGATGAAACATTTTTTGATTCCTTGCAAAACCGGCAGGGAATATTATAATAGAAACCAACATTTGTGTCATAAAGCGCCGGAAATCGTGCGCACGCGCATAAAAGGAAAGAGGGAAACTCACTATGTTGGATATCAAGATCACCCGCACGGCTACGCCCAAGGCAAAGCCCACCGATGAGACGAAGCTTGGCTTCGGCAAAAAGTTCTCCGACCACATGTTCGTCATGGATTACACCGAGGGCGAGGGCTGGCATGATGCCCGCATCGTCCCCTACGGCCCCTTTGAGCTGGACCCCGCTACCGTGGTGTTCCACTACGCACAGGAGATCTTTGAGGGCATGAAGGCCTACCGCACCGCCGATGACACCGTGCAGCTGTTCCGCCCGGACTGCAACGCCAAGCGTTTTCAGGATTCTGCCGACCGTCTGTGCATTCCCAAGATCCCGGTAGAGGACTACATTCAGGCTGTTGAGGCTCTGGTGGACGTGGACCGCGACTGGGTGCCCCACACCGACGGTGCTTCCCTGTACATCCGTCCCTTCATCTTTGCCAATGATGTAGGTCTGGGCGTGCACGCCTCCAAGCACTATATCTTCTGCATCATCTGCGCTCCCTCCGGCGCTTACTACGCCGAGGGCATCAACCCCGTGCGCATCTATGTGGAGGACGAGTACATCCGCGCCGCCCCGGGTCTGACCGGCTTTACCAAGTGCGGCGGCAACTACGCCGCTTCCATCAAGGCCGGTGAGCTGGCCGAGGAGCAGGGCTACGCACAGGTGCTGTGGCTGGACGGCGTGGAGAAGAAGTACGTCGAGGAAGTCGGCAGCATGAACATCATGTTCAAGATCGACGGCAAGGTGTACACCGCCGCTACCGTGGGCACCGTGCTGCCCGGCGTCACCCGCCGCAGCTGCATCGAACTGCTGAAGGACTGGGGCTACGAGGTCGTTGAGGGCAAGATCGCCATTGCCGACATCATGGCTGCTGCCCGCGAAGGCAAGCTGGAAGAGGTGTTCGGCACCGGTACCGCCGCTGTCGTCTCCCCTGTCAAGGAACTGGTCTGGAAGGGCGAGCACGCCTTCATCGGCGATGGCAAGATTGGCCCTGTCACTCAGAAGCTGTACGACACCATGACCGGTATGCAGTGGGGCAAGATCCCCGATACCAAGGGCTGGATCGTGCCTGTGGAAAAGAAATATTGAGCCGCCTGTCACCCTACGGCTTTTAAAGGGACTGCTGCATACCGTCTGGGGCAGCAGTCCCTTTGCTCTATAATCATTGCAATTCCCGCCGCATGGTGCTACACTACCTATAAAGGGCGTGGGCTTGCCGCCTGTGCCCTTTGCAGGAAGATTTGAGAGGAAAGAAGCACCATGATCAAAAAATGGAGCATGAGTTACCCGGCGGTCAACGGCACCGAACAGCGCCGGGCGTATGTCTATCTGCCCACCATGTACGAGGCACAGCCGGAGCGCCGGTTTCCCGTGCTGTATATGTTCGATGGGCAGAACGTGTTTTTCAACGAGGATGCCACCTACGGCAAAAGCTGGGGCGTGGCAGATTATCTGGACTATACCGACACCCCGCTGATCGTGGCAGCCATCGAGTGCAACGCCGGGGCGAACAACGAGCGTCTGGTGGAGTATTCCCCCTACCGCTTCGATGACCCCACCTACGGCCACTTTGACGGCAAGGGACAGGCCACTATGAGCTGGTTCATCCACCGGTTCAAGCCCCTGATCGACCAGAATTTCCGCACCCTGCCGGACAGGACACATACCTTTATCGGCGGCAGCAGCATGGGTGGGCTGATGAGCCTGTACGCTCTGCTGCAATATAACGATACTTACAGCCGCGCCGCGGCGCTGTCGCCCTCCATCTGGGTGGCACCGGATAAGCTTTCCGGCCTTGTGGGGCGCGCAAAGCTTGCCCCCGGCACAGTGCTGTACATGGATTACGGCTCCCGGGAGATGGGCAACCACGATGGCATCCGCCGGGAATTCTCCAACTTGAGCGGCAAGCTGATGACCCGGGGCATCCACCTGACCAGCCGCATCGTGCCCGGCGGCACCCACTGCGAGGCCAGCTGGGAAAAACAGCTGCCCTTCGTGTTCCACACCCTGCTGTATGAGGTGGAGGAATAAGAGAAGGATGACACCATAACCACACCAAAGGAGGAAACACCATGGAGATGCAGTATTTCAAGGAGTACAGCCCTGAACTGGGACGGGATATGGAGTGCAAGCTTTACGGCCACGCAGGCCGCCCGATGCTGTATATCCCCTGTCAGGACGGCCGATTCTTCGATTTTGAAAACTTCCACATGACCGATGCCCTTGCCCCGTGGATCGAGTCCGGGCAGATCATGGTGCTTTCCATCGACACCATGGATCAGGAAACATGGTCGGACGCACAGGGCAATCCCTACTGGCGCATCCGCCGCTATGAGCAGTGGCTGCGCTACATCACCCGCGAGGTCGCTCCGATGCTTCAGCATCTGGCGCAGCAGCGCAACGGCTGGAGCGATCTGCCCGGCATCATCGCCTTCGGCTGCAGTCTGGGTGCTACCCACGCGGTAAACCTGTATCTGCGCCGCCCGGATATCTTCTGCGGCTGTCTGGCACTCAGCGGCATCTACACTGCTCACTACGGCTTTGGCGACTATATGGACGAGCTGGTGTACATGAACTCCCCCGTGGACTACATGAAGAACTTCCCGGAGGATCACCCCTATATGCAGCTGTTCCGCAGCCAGAAAGCTGTCATCTGCTGCGGTCAGGGCGACTGGGAACAGCCGGACACCACATGGCTGCTCAAGCGCATCTTTGAAGCAAAGCATATCCCCATCTGGGTAGACCTGTGGGGTCACGATGTCAACCACGACTGGAACTGGTGGTATAAGCAGGTGGCATACTATATGCCCTACGTTCTGGGCCAGCAGTGACCCATCCTGTGAAAATGGCACAACGGCGCGTCCATGGACGCGCCGTTGTTTCCCAATATTAAAGTCTGTCCCGCCCTGCAGGGGCATTGCAATCATAGAGGTAACGGAAAGAGGAATCAACAAATACTATGCAGAACTTTATTTTTATCTCCCCCAACTTCCCCACGAACTACTGGCAGTTCTGCCGGGAGCTGAAAAACAACGGCCTGAACGTGCTGGGCATCGGCGACCAGCCCTACGAGGAGCTGAAGCCGGAGCTGAAGGCAAGCCTGAACGAGTACTACAAGGTGAACAGTCTGGAAAACTACGACGAGGTATACCGCGCCGTGGCCTTTTTCACCTTCAAGTATGGCCGCATCGACTGGCTGGAGTCCAACAATGAATACTGGCTGGAACGGGATGCCGCCCTGCGCACCGATTTCCACATTACCAGCGGCTTCCAGACCTCTGATATGCCCCGCATCAAGTACAAGAGCAAGATGAAGGAGTACTATCAGAAGGCCGGTATTGCCACCGCCCGCTATCACATGGTGGATGACCTTGCAGGCTGCAAGGCCTTTGTGGCGCAGGTGGGTTACCCGGTAGTGGTCAAGCCGGACAACGGCGTGGGCGCTTCGGATACCCACCGCCTTTCCACCGACAAGGAACTGAAAGAATTTCTGGCCTACAAGGAAAAAGAGCACCCGGATGTGGCTTACATCATGGAGGAGTTTGTCCGCGCCGAGGTGAACAGCTACGATGCCATCATCGATGCCCACGGCAACCCCATCTTTGAGGCGGGCAACGTGAGCCCGGTATCCATCATGGACATCGTGAACAACGACGATAACTCCATCTACTACATCATCAAGGATCTGCCGGAGGATACCCGCGCCGCGGGCCGTGCCGCCGTCAAGAGCTTTGGGGTGAAGAGCCGCTTTGTCCACTTCGAGTTCTTCCGCATGACCGAGAATCAGGCCAGCATGGGCAAAAAGGGTCAGATCGTGGCGCTGGAAGTCAACATGCGCCCCTGCGGCGGCTTTACCCCGGATATGATCGACTTTGCCCGCTCCACCAACGTGTACAAGATCTGGGCGGACATGATTGCCTTCGGCGGCACCGATATGCCGGTGGGTGAGCACTACTACTGCGCCTTTGCCGGCCGCCGGGACGGCAAGAGCTTCGTTTACAGCCACGAGCAGCTGATGCAGAAGTATCAGGACAACATGCGCATGGTGGACCGCATTCCCGAGGCACTGTCCGGTGCCATGGGCAACCAGATGTATGTGGCCACCTTCTCCACCCGTGACGAGATGGAAAAGTTCTATTCCGACGTGCTGGCCGTCACCGACGCCACCAACGCCAAGGTGCAGGCCGAGCTGACGAAAGTACTGGCTCTTGGTGAGCCGGAGGCCGTTTAAAGCCAAAAATTCAAGCCCGGAAAGTCCGCAGACTTTCCGGGCTTGTTCTATTTCATTACACCTTCGCAGCGCCCCGTTCCAGAATACCGTTGAAGCGGGAGAAGAAGGTGATGGTGGTAATGGTGGCTGCCAGAATATCGCTGACCGGCTCTGCCAGAAAAACACCGAATACCGGGTCCGGCAGCAGGTGCGGCAGGATGAAGATGAGCGGGATCAGCAGGATGATCTTGCGCAGACAGGCCAGCAGCAGGCTGACCTTGGCCTGACCCAGCGCCATAAAGCTCTGCTGGCAGGCGATCTGGAAGCCCATGGCAAAGATGCCTGCCATGTAGATGCGCATGGACCATGTGGTGTAGTCGATCAGCGCCGTATCCGAGGTGAAGATGCCCGCCACAGCCCCCGGCGCCAGCATCATGAGCAGCCAGAACAGGCAGGTGTAGCAGCTGCACAGGGTCAGCTGGAAGCGGAATGCCTCCTTGACGCGGGACTTTTTGCCCGCGCCGAAATTGAAGCTCATTACCGGCTGACCGCCCTGACAGATGCCCTGAATGGGCAGGGTGCACAGCTGGGAAGCGCTGGTGATGACGGTCATGGCACCCACAGCCACGTCGCCGCCGTACCGCGCCAGACTGGAACTGAAGCTGATGGACAGCAGGCTCTCGGTGGACATCATCACAAAGGTGGAGATGCCCAGCGCCATCACCGGCAGGATGACCTTCTTTTCCGGGCGCATATAGTCCTTGCGCAGGCGCAGGATAGTCTTTTTGCCGGTGAGGAAGTGTAGGATCCACACCGCGCCCACAGCCTGACTGAGCACGGTGGCAATGGCAGCGCCCCGCACGCCCAGACCCAGACCAAAGATCAGGATGGGGTCCAGAATAATGTTGATGACCGCACCGATGACGGTGGTAAGCATACTGGTCTTGGCAAAGCCCTGCGTGGTGATGAAGGGGTTCATGCCCAGCACCAGCAGCACGAACACCGAGCCCAGAATGTAGATGCGGCTGTAACTCAGCGCATAGGGCAGGGTGGCGTCACTGGCACCAAAGAGCCGCAGCAGGGTGGGTGCCCCGGCGTAGAACACCACGGTCAGCACCACCGAGAAGAGCAGCAGCATGGTAAAACTGTTGGAGATGATCTTCTCCGCCTGCTCCTTGTCGCCCTGTCCCAGCGCAATGGCGGTGCGGGGTGCGCCGCCCGCGCCCACCAGCATGGCGAATGCGTTCAGCAGCATAAGGATGGGGGTGAACAGTCCCACGCCGGTCAGCGCTGCCGCGCCGATGCCGGCAATATGTCCGATGTAAATGCGGTCCACGATGTTATACAGCAGGTTGACCACCTGTGCAACGACCGCCGGGATCATGAGCTGCAGCATCAGCTTTTTTACGCTGCCAGAGCCCATATCCTGTTTTGCCTGTGCCATGGAAGTGATTCTCCTTTTACTTCAAATTTGAACTATCTCTTATATTATACTCAAAACCCGCAAAAATACCAGTCCCTTTTTGCAAAATTTTCTGTGCTGCGCAAAAAAGCGCGTTCCTCCCCTACCGCCGTACCGGTCTTGCCGCTGCGTACCCTTTGCGGTGCAGCATTCCGGGCGGCAGCGGCCTTTGCATCCAAGTTTTCGGCGATATGTCTGTAAAAAAGCAAGGTTTTTCGTCAGGTTTGTGTCTTGTGCACAGCGGCATTTTTCAGTACAATAAAGAGGCAGAGAAGAAAAATAAGCGCTGCAACCGGAACGGGTTGCCGCGCTGTTTTGTATTTTGCGGCGCAGCTGCGCCCGGTGAAAAAAGGAGTGCTGTACAATGATCAACATGGTCAAGCTTCCCACCAGCAAAAGCGAACTGTTCCTGCGGGTGGCCAAGGGACATTTTGCCACCAGCCACAGCCACATCAACTATTACATCGACGTGACCACCCAAAAGACCCGCCTTTCCGAGGCAAAAGCCGTGGCAAAGGAGCTGGTCAACGCTTACCAGCACAGCACCATCGTGGATACCGTGCTCTGCTTGGACGGCACACAGGTCATTGGCACCTGCCTTGCCAACGAGCTGACCAAGGACGGCTTTACCAATATGAACGCCCACAAGACCATCTATGTGGTCACGCCGGAATACACCTCCGGCAGCCAAATCATTCTGCGGGATAATCTTGCTCCCATGGTCAAGGGCAAGCACGTCCTCATTCTGGCGGCATCCATCACCACCGGCTACACCATTCAGGCAGCCGTGGAGGCCGTAAACTACTACGGCGGCATCGTGGCCGGGCTTTCGGCTATTTTTGCCACCACCCACGAGTGCCTTGGCTACCCGGTCACCTCCATCTTCGACCCCACCAGTCTGCCGGATTACGCCAGCTTCGACTCCCGCGACTGCCCCCTGTGCAAGGCCGGGCAGCACATTGACGCGCTGGTGAACAGCTTCGGCTACTCGGCGCTGTAAATAGAACCAATCTGGAGCTGCCGCACCCGTGCGGCAGCTCCTTTTTGTTGTCCCACGGGCTGGATTGTGCTATACTGATACCAGACGAAACTAGGAGAACGAGGTATCAAATCCATGAAAATTCCCGCAAACGGTTTTACCCACGCCGGCAAGTTCCATGCCGACGACGTGTTTGCTACGGCGCTATTGCAAATTCTGCGCCCGGATATCAAGATCACCCGCGGCTTTACCGTGCCTGACGATTTTGACGGCATCGTGTACGATATCGGCTTTGGGATGTTCGACCACCATCAGGAGCCCCGGGAGTACCGCGCCAATGGCGTGCCCTACGCGGCCTTTGGTCTGCTGTGGCGGGTGCTTGGCCCGGGTCTTGTAGGCGAGCGGCAGGCGCGGCTCATCGACGAAAACTTCATCCAGCCGCTGGACCTGAACGACAACACCGGCGAGCAGAACAGCCTGTGCGATGCCATTGGCTTTTTCAACCCGGTGTGGGACTCCAAGGAGGATCAGGACAGCTGCTTTTTCAAGGCGGTTGCTGTGGCAAAGCAGATCCTGGAAAACCAGATCGACAGCGCCAACGCCGTGAACCGCGCGGACGAAAAAGTGCAGCAGGCCTACCGCAACTCCCGCGACGGCATCGTGGTGCTGCCCTGCTATCTGCCGTGGAAAAACGGCCTGTACAAGACTGATGCTCTGTTTGTGGTGTACCCCAGCCAGCGCGGCGGGTGGAGCGCCCAGTGCGTCACCGACCACAAGACCAAAAAGTCCAAGCTGCCCTTTCCCCAGTCTTGGGCGGGGCAGCCGCAGGAGGTCATCGAGCAGAAGAGCGGCATCCCGGGCATCAGCTTCTGCCAC
>ULSL01052492.1_pt1 | contig 11708 bp, 10 predicted proteins | sample 1956321 | NCBI WGS metagenome assembly ULSL01 (sample SAMEA4835707, study PRJEB28245) | human gut metagenome | biome: gut microbiome; material: fecal sample | place: Denmark | collected 2008
AATTCGCAGCATCCACTGGCTTTTTTCCTTGCGGACGACTTCGCTGCCGCAGCGCTCGCAGACGCCGTCAACTACCTCTTCGTTTGCAAGGACGCACTTGCAGGAGGTGCACCAGTTGACGGGCATGGTTGCCTTGTATGCAAGGCCGTGCTTATACATCTGGAGGAATATCCACTGCGTCCACTTATAGTACTTGGGGTCGGTGGTATCGACGCAGCGATCCCAGTCAAAACCGTAGCCGAGCATTTTCAGCTGGCTGGTGAAGTTTGCGATGTTATTTTTGGTGACTATTGCCGGATGGATATGGTTTTTGATAGCATAGTTTTCTGTCGGCAGGCCGAAAGCGTCAAAGCCTATCGGGAACAGGACATTGTAGCCCTCCATGCGTTTTTTACGGGTGACTATGTCAAGAGCGGTGAACGGTCTGGGATGACCGACATGAAGGCCCTGACCCGAAGGGTACGGGAACTCGATCAGTCCGTAGAACTTGGGACGGGTAGTATCGCCGGTAACTGCCGCATAGGGCTTGGTCTCTTCCCAGATTGCCTGCCACTTCTTTTCAATTGCGGTGAAATCGTATTTCATTTTAAATTTAACTCCCTTATAGTTTTATATTTTTGTCCGAATGCCCCTTAGCAGGGGCCTATAAGGGATGAGAGATCGATCTCCTCGGCGTCTGACCACAGGTGCTCAAGCTTGTAAAAGTCGCGCGCTTCCTCTGTGAACACATGAGCCACGACGCAGCCGAAATCGAGAAGCACCCAGCTTCCGCTGCGATAGCCCTCGCGCCGGATGGGAGGCTCGCCGGCCTCGCTCATTGCCTTGTCGATCTCGTCTGTAAGAGTTTTAATGTGCGTGGAAGATGTACCTGTGCAGATGATGAAATAATCGCACAAAGATGTGAGCTTATCGGTTTTGAGGACTTTTATGTCCTTTCCCTTTTTGTCGCTGAGCGCCTTGGCGGCTATCTTAACGACTTCGTTTGGTGTCATCATTCGTTATCATCCTTACTGCCTGAATTTGTTGTGCTTGGGCTGCTTGTATAAGTATAGACATTCGCCATGCCCATTGTGCTTGACGAGCTGTAATTCAAGAACGAGGAAACGCCGCCGGAGAGCTCGCCGGTCGTGGAGTAGAAATTGCCGTCCTTATAGGTGACGATGTTAACGTTCTTGGTCGTTACCTTAGCCTCCCACGGGTTGAGGCACTCATTGACCATATCGAGCCACGCGTCAATATCGCAGAACACATAGCTTGCGCCGAACACGTTGCCGCCTGTATCGCCGGGCATAGTGTAGAACTTAATGTTCTCGCTGTCAAGCTTCAGAAACTCCTTAGCGTAATACAGCATATTCTCGGCCGTGAGGCTCGTCTCCATATTATCAGACACTATGCTGATGACCTCGGTGAGGTTGGGGATGTTCTTGAGGCTTATCATCTGGCTTGCAACGGCCATAAGAAGCTCGTGCTGCATGTCTATACGCTGAATATCGCCGCCGGCATAGCCGCTTCTGAAGCGCATGAGCTGAACAAACTGCTCACCGTTAAGCTTCTGCTGACCCTCGGGGATATGAATGTGCAGATCCTGAGTCGGGTCGTCGTAGTTCATTCCGGGCGGAACATCAAAGTCAACGCCGCCGATGGCGTCAACGACCTGCTCTGCCGCATCCATATTAACGAGAATGTATCCGTCAACGTCAAAGCCGAGAAAGGACTTGATAAGCTCCTCTCGCATCTTTTTGATCGGGTCGCAGCCGTAATATGAGCTGCTCTGTATGCCGGAATAATACGCGGCATAATGATAGGCCGAGTTTGCCTTCTTGACCTCATGCTGAATGTTCGTGAGCGTATCACGGGGGATGCTTACAACATTGAGTGTATGATTTACCGTGTCAAGCCGGCCGATCATAATGGTGTCGGTATTATTACTGACAACGTCAACGCCTGCTACAAGCAGCGTATACACGCCGGGCTTTCTGCCGTCAACCGTATTCACCGGGGGATCATCGTTATTTATGATGCCGTCGCCGTTGCTGTCGGGCGCAGCCATGAAATACTCAACGTAAACATAGGCCGCCGCAAGCAGGACAACAATGCAAAGCAGGATTATGAGTATGACCTTTCCGGCCTTACCCTTCTTTTTCTGCTTTTTTCCGCCCTGAGCCTTATTGGCCGGCTGCGCAGAATGCGCGCTCGGCTTGCTCTCTGCATAGTAATCATAATCGTCGTATCTTTCGGGTGTGCGGCCGCTGTTATTTTTACTGCTGTCTGTATGCTTGCCGCCCTTTTTGCCTCCGAATAGCTGCATATTATTTCCCCTTCTCTAAGTCGGCATCCTGCCGTTATTGCTTTTGCGCGGTATGATCTGAATACCACTTATACGCATCGGCAGTAGCATAATACGGCTCCTGCCCATAGCTTCTAATATCTTCAAGGCTCATTTCAAGCCCCAGTGCCATCGCCTCATCAAGATCCTCATACGCAAGCTTTCTGAGCTTGTCCACCCCGTCAAAATCGCGGTTCGGCTCAATATAATCGGCCATGTAGATGATCTTTTCAAGAAGCGTCATATCAGGCTTGCCGGTCGTGTGCCAGCGAATGGCGTCATAGACCTCGTCGCTTATGTTGAACAGGTCCCGTGCAAGCGCGGCTCCCGTTTTTGCATGCAGGAGCTTGACGTTTTCTTCCTCAGCGTTGTCGTTTATAATACCATATTTTCTGCACAATATCAATTGGTCGGATAACACAAGTTTTTTTGTAATATCATGCAGAATTCCGGCTTCCGCGGCATTTTCGGGGTCCTCTCCCCAGCGATTGGCAAGCGTGACGGCCTCGGCCTCGCAGCCGACGACGTGAGCAACACGCTTCGGGCTGAGCATGGCATATGCCTTATCGCGCAGCCAGTATAGCTCCGGCTTTGCGTCATAATCTCCGTTTTTGATTATGCGCGCATAAACGCTCTCCGGCAGGTACGACGCGCCGCGCCTGTTCGGCAGCATATCGCGTATATCCGACGACGACATCGGCTTAGGCTCGTGATTTATAAACACGCATTTTGCGCCGTACTGCCGTTTTAGATAGTCGGCATGCTCCATGATGCGCGCATCCTCGCCCTCGCTGCGGCAGAAAACGCCGAGCGTCATGTTTTCAAGCAGAAAACGGAATCTGTACCACTCCTCAAAGCTGAAGAGCATATCGCTGCCCATAACGAAGGTAAACTCCGCGCCGGGATAAAGCTGCATAAGCTGCTCAAGCGTGTCGGCCGAATAGCTTTTGCCCTCGCGCAGGATCTCGATATCCGAGACCTCGGCATTCGGGATATCGGCAAAGGCGAGCTTTGCAAGCTCGAGGCGCTCTGCCGGATCGGGACTTCCGCCGGCCAGTTCCTTATGCGGCGGTATGCTTGCCGGGATTATAAGCATTTTATCGGGTTTAAGCCGTTCGGACACGGCATAGGCTGCCTCAACATGACCGCAGTGCGGCGGATTGAAGCTTCCGCCGTAAATTGCAATTCTCATTTTTTCTTATCTTTTACAAGAGCTATTTTAGGCTCTTTTTCATTACGTTTATACAGCACGAACTTGCTTCCTATGGTCTGCACGGTTTCGGCGGCGCATGCCTCCGCCAGAGCGTCGGCAGCCTCGCGCGCCGTGAGCAGACTGTTTTCCAGAACCCTGCCCTTTATAAGCTCGCGAGCTTTGAGCGCGTCCTTTACCTGCGTTATCGTATTTTCGGTTATACCGCCCTTGCCGATCTGGATTATTGTATCCTCGGTCATTGCGAGTCCCCTGAGCTGGGCTCTCTGCTTACTTGTCAGTGCCATTTATTCTCCTAAGCTCCGTTCTGAATTTTTCGAGCGCATGCGCTCTGTGTGATATCTTGTTTTTTACCTCGCTGCCGAGCACGGCCATACTGTCGGAATATCCGTCGGGCATGAAGACCGGATCATAGCCGAAGCCTCCCTCGCCGTGAGGCTCTGTGAGTATCTGTCCGCGGCATTCGCCCTCGGTGCGTATCTCCGTTCCGTCGGGCAGCAGGCAGCAGATGCTGGATACGAATTTTGCCCTGCGATCGGTCACGCCTTCAAGCTTTGACAAAAGATACATGTATTTTTCCTTATCGCTTGCATCGTGGCCGCCGGGGGCGTAGCGCGCGGAGTAAACGCCGGGTTCGCCGTTCAAGGCGTCCACCATGAGTCCGGAATCATCGGCGACGGTGGCCTCACCGGTCGCGTCAAAAACCGCTTTTGCCTTGAGGTATGCGTTTTCGGCAAAGGTTGTTCCGGTTTCTTCAACCTCAAAGTTGCAGCCTGCCTCGCGCTGAGAGAGTATCTCAACGTCCATATCAGACAGTATTGCTTTCAGCTCCTTGAGCTTTTTTGCGTTATTGCTTGCAAGTATCAGCTTTTTCACTTAAACAGCGCCTCCACGAATTCATGAGGATTAAACGGGATAAGATCGTCTATCCCCTCTCCCACGCCGACATACTTAACGGGAAGCTTCAGTTCATTGGATATCGCAAACACTATGCCGCCCTTTGCGGTTCCGTCAAGCTTTGTGAGAACTATGCCGGTTATGCCGGCGGTCTCGAGAAACTGCTTTGCCTGGATAAGTCCGTTCTGCCCCGTCGTTGCGTCAAGCACCATAAGTGTTTCAACGTCGGCATCGGGAAGCTCGCGGCGGACAACGCGGGTTATTTTATTAAGCTCATTCATGAGGTTTGCCTTATTGTGCAGGCGGCCGGCGGTGTCGATAATAACGACATCCGTTCCGCGCGCTTTCGCCGCGCACAGTCCGTCATACACCACCGCTGCCGGATCGCTGCCCTCCTCGTGGCGGACGATATCCGCTCCGGAGCGCTCTGCCCACACGCCCAACTGCTCGGCTGCTGCCGCGCGGAATGTGTCGCCTGCGCAAAGGAGCACATTCTTGCCCTCGGCCTTCAGGCTTGCCGCGAGCTTGCCGATAGTCGTAGTCTTTCCGACGCCGTTTACGCCGACCATGAGGATAACCGACGGCTTGGTGTCAAGCTTGAGCTTTGTGTCCATATTGCCGAGCATGTCCTGCATGTATCCGACAAACGCTTCCTTTGCGGCTTTGCCCTTGTTTATATAGCGGCGCAGCAGAATACGCTTATAATCCATCATTATCTGCGCCGTGGTCTCGCCGCCGACATCGGCCATTATCAGCATTTCCTCAAGCTCGTCGTAGAAATCCTCGCTGTCGATATCGTAATTGCGGAATACCTCTTCAAGCTCCTCAATATTTTTTCTGGTCTTGGTAAGACCGGAGAACATTTTATCAAAAAAGCCCATTGTGTGCCTCCTCAGTCATTTTCGATCGAGCGCTGCGCTTGGTCAAGATCAAGCTCAATGACCTTTGAAACGCCCTTTTCCTGCATTGTGACGCCGTAGAGGTGGTCTGCCTCCTCCATTGTGCCGCGGCGGTGGGTTATTACTATAAACTGCGTCTTATCGCACATTCGGCGCATATATTCGGCATATCTGATAACGTTTGCCTCGTCCAGAGCGGCCTCGATCTCGTCCATAACGCAGAACGGCGTAGGACGAACCTTGAGGATGGCAAAATACAGTGCAATGGCCACAAACGCTTTCTCTCCGCCGGACAGAAGACTTATATTTGACACCGCTTTGCCGGGCGGCTGAACCTTGATCTCAATGCCGCACTCAAGCGGATCGTTCTCATCCTCAAGGATGACCGACGCCTTGCCGCCGCCGAACAGTTCAAGGAAGGTCTCGCGGAAGTTTTCGTCAATGAGCTTGAACTGGCCGAGGAAAACCTCTTTCATCTCATTGGTTACGTCGTTTATTATGCCCAAAAGCTCTTTCTTGGCTTTCTCAATATCGCTGCGCTGCCCGGTCAGGAATTCATAACGGGTGTTTACGCGCTCAAATTCCTCGATAGCGCCGATATTCGGCGTGCCAAGGGCGGATATCTGCCGGCGCAGATCGCTTATTCCGCGCGACTCCTTCTGCAGATTTTCAACCGGCTGGCGCAGCTGCTGCGCTGCCGAATGGCTCAGCTCATAGTTATCCCAGAGCTTATCGAGGATCTGCTTCTCCTCAAGGTCTGACGACAGCTTTTTCTGCTCAAGTCTTGCGCAGCTGCGCTCAAGCTCAAGCAGGCGGCGGTTGGACTCCTGGCTGTCCTTATCGGCCTTGGTTCTGCGCCCTTCAAGCTCAAGGCGCTTTGCGTTTATCTCCGCGATCTCGGCTTTTATCTTTTCAGCCTGGCCGAGTATATCATCGTGCTGCTTCAAAACGGCATCAAGCTGCCGCTTTATCTCTTCGCATGCGCTCTGCGCTTTTTCGATCGCCGCGCGGCGCTGCTCACTGTCGCCCGACAGGCTCTGTGACAGGACCCTGAGCTGTTCAATTGCAGAATTTGTAGCGCGCTTTTCGGCCTCGCACGAGGCCTTGTCGCGCTGGATCTCGGCGCGCTCTTCGACAGCCGCGTCAAGCTCGTATCTGAGGCCCGACAGGGCGTTTACCGACTTTTCAAGCTCGATCTGAGTCGCATCATACTGTCTGCCGAGGGTGAGCCTGCGTTTTTTCAGCTCCTCAAGCTCGTTTGCGCGCGAGAGTATGCCCGTTCCGCGCGCGGCGCTGCCGCCGGTCATTGAGCCGCCTGCGTTTATAAGCTGTCCGTCAAGGCTGACGATGCGAAGGCGGTTGCCGTTTGCCTTTGACATGCGCACGGCGTCGGCAAGCGTTTCGGCAACGACGGTGCGGCCGAGAAGATTTGCAAATATGCCGTCATAGCGCTTATCAAAGCTGACAAGGTCATACGCAATGCCGACAAATCCGGGATCGTTCACCGGCGCATCCTTCATGATATTGCCGCGGACGGTGTCCACCGGCAGGAACGTTGCGCGGCCGGAATCGAGGCGTTTTAGCATCTCTATCGCACTGCGGCCGTCGTTCTGCGTGTCGATGACTATGTTCTGCATCGCAGCGCCAAGGGCGGTTTCAACCGCGAGCGCATATTCGTTATCGGTTTTAATTAGGTTTGCAACAGGGCCGTGAACGCCGCGCAGGTTGCCCCTGCCGGATTCGCGCATAACGGTCTTGACCGCTTTTGAAAAGCCCTCGTACTCTTTCTCCATCTCCGAGAGCATGTGAATACGCGCGTCCATGCTTCGGCAGTCAACGGAGAGTCGGTTTACCTTTTCTCTCAGCTGCGCGGCGGCATTCTCGCGGCTTTGCAGCTTCATGCGGCAGCCTTCTATCACGTTCGAGCTGCCTGTCTCCTTTGCCGAAAGCTCTGCAATGCGCCCTGCAAGCTCATCAGCTTTGGCGCTGTTGTCATCTATCTGACGGGCGATCTCGGAAAGCCTCACCTGCGCTCCTGCGATGTCGCTTTTCATGCGCTCGACCGATTCGCCGCTGCTTTTTATATTTGCGCGCAAAACAGCCGCGCGTGAATCGCAGTCGGCAGCCTTAGCCTCGGTCTGCGACAGGCGCTCGCGCGCCTTATCGGCCTCGATGTCCTTTTCGTGCATGCGCTCGGATATGCTTCCTGCCGAAGCGTAGAGCGCTTCAAGGCTGCGGTGAGCCTCGTCAAGCTCCGATTTCGCCGCTTCGTAATCGACGTTTATCACCTGCGCCTGAGCGTGCAGCTTATCGAGCGTCGCCATCCAGACGGATATCTCGCGCACTCGCAGCTCGTCGCGCAGGACGAGATATTTCTTCGCCGTTTCCGACTGGCGGCGCAGCGGCTCGACCTGAAGCTCAAGCTCGTCGATCTTATCGTTTATGCGAAGAAGATTTTCCTCGGTTTTTTCAAGCTTGCGCTCGGATTCCTCCTTACGGCTGCGATAGCGCGATATGCCGGCCGCTTCCTCAAAGACCTCACGGCGATCGGAGCTTTTTGTTGAAACTATCTCGGCGATCTTGCCCTGACCGATGATCGAATATCCGTCGCGTCCGAGTCCGGTGTCCATAAGCAGGCTGTTTATATCCTTAAGGCGCACGGCCTCGCGGTTTATGTAGTACTCGCTTTCGCCGCTGCGGTAATAGCGGCGCGTGAGCATAAGCTCGGTGCTGTCGCAATCAAATATATGCTCGGTGTTGTCTATAATCAGCGATACCTGCGCAAAGCCGAGAGCGCCGCGCTTTTCGGTTCCGCCAAAGATAACGTCCTCCATCTTTCCGCCGCGCAGAGTCTTTGAGCGCTGCTCGCCCATGACCCACAGGATAGCGTCGGATATATTAGATTTTCCCGAGCCGTTCGGCCCGACTATTGCGGTTACGTCTTTTTCAAATGTGATCCTTGTTTTGTCCGGAAAGGACTTAAATCCCTGCAATTCGAGTGCTTTTAAATACAAAGGTTTTACCTCTTAAATAAGTTCATTCATAATATTTTATAATAAAGAGCTGTCTTAATCAAGACTGACAATGCTTATTTCACCACTTTTTACACTTGCTTCATGAATTCTCAGCTCTCTGAGCGAAAACTCGGATACGAGCGCATGTACATTGCAGCGGTGCTGCCCTATCATCTTTGATACATCCGAACGGTTTACACCCAGAACGACGCTGCTTCCGGGCTTCACTCCGGCAAGAAGCCCTCGCGCTTTTTCGAGCATTATCCGCGAATGGACAAGCTCACCGAGCGCCGGATGATACGCACCTCCGAGCGCGTCTCCGCCGGACAGATCCTCCGTGGGGTTTAAGCCCATGCGGATTATCGGAATGCCTGCCTCATTAAACAGCGGCACGATCTTTGAGCACACGCGCACAGCGTCCTCTACCGTGTGCTCCTTATACGTTCCGGCACGCCACATGTCGCAAAGGACCGTATCGCGCACGATGACCGTCGGATATATCCTGACTCCGTTCGGCGCAAGGTCAATTATTTTCTTTGCCGTTTCGATGCAGCTTTCGTCCGTATCGCCGGGAAGGCCGGTCATCATCTGCAAAATGAGGTCAAAGCCCGCGGCTTTTATGAGCCTTGAAGAATCCGCGACCGCCGCACTGTCGTGTCCGCGGCCGGATAGCTCAAGCACCCTGTCGCACATTGACTGCGCGCCAAGCTCGATGACGGTGACTCCGTATTTTTTCAGCCGCTTCAGCACAGTGCCGTCAATCGCGTCGGGCCTCGTGGACAGTCTTATGGAGCTTATAGTTCCGTCGGCAAGATACGGCTGCGCTGCCTCAAACAGCTCAATTTGCCGCGCTTCGGGTATGGCGGTGAAGCTGCCTCCATAAAACGCCAATTGCCGCTTTGTCCCCGATGGGGTCAAGGCGGCCGCTTCTTCTATTGCATTTTTGACGGTTTGCGCCGTGGCAGGCTCGATATGACCGGAAATTCTGCGCTGATTGCAGAAAACGCAGTCGTTCGGGCAGCCCAGATGCGGCACAAACACGGGTATTATACTGTTTCTTGCTGTCATTTATTAAGTCTTTCAAGCGCCTGACAGGCAGCTGCCTGCTCGGCTTCCTTCTTCGTTCTTCCGCTGCCGCAGCCAATGATCTCGCCGTCTAAGCTGACCTCCGACAGGAACACCTTGTCGTGATCGGGGCCGGATTCGCCGGCCTCATGATATTTCAAAACCCGGTCGGGCCTGCGCTGAACAAGCTCCTGAAGCTCGGTTTTATAGTCGGACGCATGATGCGCCTTAACGGCCTCGGGGCTGAGCACCATACGCTCTATAAAGCTTGCCGCAGGCTCAATGCCGCCGTCGAGGAAAATGGCCGCTATCACAGCCTCGGTGGCATCGGCGAGTATGGACGCGCGCTCGCGCCCTCCGTTTTTCTCCTCGCCGTGACCCATGCGCAAATACGCTCCCAGCTCAAGCTCCTGCGCGACGCCGTAGAGGCTGTGCTCGCACACAAGCTCGGCACGAAGTCGGGTCATTTTGCCCTCCGGCAGCGTGGGCACCGTGTTATACAGGTGCTTTGCCGTTACAAAGCCGAGCACCGAATCGCCCAGAAACTCAAGGCGCTCGTTGCTTGGGACTCCCTCTGCACGGTTCTCGTTTGCATACGAGCTGTGCGTCAGGGCATTTTTTAAGAGCATCGGGTCTTTGAACTTATATCCTAATTTTTCTTCCAACTGCTTCAATGTATTACGCTTCTTCCGAAATCTTCATGTAATCAATATTGTTTTCTATATCGCTGACGATATCAGCCTCGGCAAAGGCCATCGCCTGACGGATCGCTGCAAAAAACGCTTCGTCGCCGGACGAGCCGTGAGCCTTGATAACGGGCTTCGAAATGCCGAGGAACGCAGTTCCGCCGACCTCGTTGGGGTCGATCTTCTTCGCTATGCCCTTGACATCGCCCTTTATAACGGCCGCCGCGAGCTTATTCTTCGTACTCATCATGAACACTTCTTTAAGCTCCGTAAACAGCCATTTTGCAACGCCCTCGGCGGTCTTGAGGACAATATTGCCGGAAAATCCGTCGCTTACGACAACGTCAACGCCGCCGAGGAGCATCGTGCTGCCCTCAACATTGCCGATGAAGTTTATCCTACCCTCTTCACTTGCCTTTTTCAGAAGCTTATAAGCTTCGTGCTGGAGCTCACCGCCCTTTGTCTCCTCCGCGCCGATATTGAGGAGTCCGACACGCGGCTGAATAAGCCCCATCATTCTGCGCGCGTAGAAGCTGCCCATGTACGCAAACTGGAGCAGATACTCGGGAGTACATTCGGCATTTGCGCCGCAGTCGATGAGCATTATGCCGTTTTCGCGGCTGGGCAGCACCGGCGCCATGGCGGCGCGGCGAACTCCCTTTATGCGCTTGACGATAAGTGTGGCTCCGGTTAGCAGAGCGCCGGTTGAGCCGGCCGATACCATTGCGTCGCCCTCGCCGTTTTTGAGCATGGTGAGCGCAACGGTCATGGACGAATCCTTTTTGCGGCGCGTTGCGGTGCTCGGGTCATCCTCCATCGTGATAATGTCGCGTGCATCGACTATCTCGATATTGTTTCTGTCCTCGCCGAGATATTTTTCTATCTCTTCCTTGCGGCCGACGAGCACTATCTCGGCTCCGAGCCTGTCGCGTGCATAGACAGCGCCTTTAACTATGGCTTCGGGCGCGTTATCGCCGCCCATTGCGTCAACTATTATTTTCACAGCCGAAGACCTCCTTTTTCATAAGCTCTTCAATTATTGCCAGACTCCTTGCGGAGATCTCGGCGTTTTTATTGCGTTTGCCCTTGACCCTGTAGCCAAGAGGCGAAATTATTCCGAAGTTAACGTTCATCGGCTGGAAATCGCCGACGCTGCCGCCGGAGATGTACAGGCTGAGAGCGCCGATCGCGGTCTCCTGCGGAAAATCGACCGGTTCAAAGCCGAGCATGCGCGACGCCGTTTCAATGCCGACGAGCATTCCCGACGCTGCCGATTCGACATAGCCCTCAACTCCGGTCATCTGTCCGGCAAAGCTCAGGCGAGGCTCGGCTCTGAATCTGTAGTATCTGTCAAGCAGCTTCGGGCTGTTGAGATATGTATTGCGGTGCATTACACCGTAGCGGACAAATTCGGCATTTTTCAGCGCCGGTATCATCGAAAACACTCGCTTCTGCTCGCCCCATGTGAGGTGAGTCTGGAAGCCGACGATGTTATAAAGCGTTCCGTCGGCGTTATCGCGCCGCAGCTGCACAACGGCGTAATTTTCGCGCCCCGTGCGCGGATCGCGCAGGCCGACAGGCTTCATCGGGCCGTAGCGCAGAGTATCCTCT
>ULSL01007718.1_pt1 | contig 11684 bp, 10 predicted proteins | sample 1956321 | NCBI WGS metagenome assembly ULSL01 (sample SAMEA4835707, study PRJEB28245) | human gut metagenome | biome: gut microbiome; material: fecal sample | place: Denmark | collected 2008
ACAAAAACTCAAAGGGGTGTTATTGCTGAATAGTTACAATACATCTCTCCCGCCCTTTTACCTCGAAAAACTGGGGGAAAAGAGAAGAGAATCCAAAGAAAATGCGTAACTTGATGGGGTCGATAGACTGCATCGACAAGCTAAAACATGCCTTGCGGCAGTCGCTAAAGCAGTAAAAACAACCATTCGACCCACTTTTAGAGCCATCGGAAGCCGTTTTCGGAAGAGTCATGAAAAATAGAGCAAACAAGTTGTAACTATCTCATTGACAGATAAATCTAAACACACTACCCTCTTTTATTCGAAAAACGCCCTCTCTTTTCGTTCATTCCACAAAGAAGGCTTTTATCGTGAAAAATCCCCTGTTCACACGTCTTTTTCGCAGTTTTACCGTCAAATGAAGCTAAAAATGCCTCTCGAATGTCTCTCGGATGTCTCTCGAACCCCTCCAAAATGCCCTTTGTCGAGATCTACAAGCAGCAGAACAGCCAGTTTACGACAGACGAAGCCTGTCATGTCGCTATCAACATGTGAGGCTTCAAGGTCTCAAAAGGAAGTGTTTTCCTCATGCTCAGTCGGCGGAAACCATTAGAAATCGGGAGCGATTTGATAGAAAAATGGGTAAAAATATTGTACACAAAGATATGCGATTCGTCCCTGCACCCTGTAGCCCTGTGATCTTGCATCCCTGTGACCCTGCACCTCTGCGACCTTACACCTTACACCTTACACCTTACGTTTTCATTTTCACTTCGCCATTTTGCCCTTTCGCAGTCGTCAAAATGCAAAATGGCAGGAGCAGGCGGGGACGCGTTGTCTGCCTGCTCCTGCTACTTTTTTATGCTTTTTTATCTTTTTTTATTACGCGTGGCGATACCAGTCGTAGAGCTGGGCCACACCCTCCTCTATCTCCACACGATGTTGCCATCCCAGGCTATGGAGCTTCGAGACGTCGATCAGCTTACGCGGCGTGCCGTTGGGTTTGTCGCAGTCCCAGACGATAGTACCTTTGAATCCGACGGTGCGCGCCACCAGTTTGGCCAGCGCGCGGATGGTCAGTTCCTTGCCCGTTCCGACGTTGATATGGCAGTTGCGTATCTCCCCTAAGGCCGGGATGGCGCCCCCTCGTCCCTCGGAGTTGTTGCGATCGACCGCGCCGTCCGTTCGCGACCCGTAGAAGACGCTGGAGTATTTCTCTATGCCAATGATGTCCTTGAAATCGACGTTGAGCAAGAGATAGACGCTGGCGTCGGCCATGTCCTCGCTCCACAGAAACTCGCGCAGCGGCGTTCCGTCGCCCCAGAGCGTCACCCGGTTGGCCTCTATACCGAAAAACTGGAGGGCGGCGAGGATGCGATCCTCCGAATCCTGTCCTCCCACGTTGCCCTCGCCGATCGTCTCGGCAAGCGTGGTGGGCGGGTTGATAGGCCGCTTCTCCATGTCGTGGCGCACGGCCTCCCAGTCGTTCTCGTGCAGGCATTTGGCCAGATAGAACTTGCGCATCATGGCTGGAAGCACGTGGCTGTTCTCCAGGTGGAAGTTGTCGTTGGGCCCATAGAGGTTGGTCGGCATCACGGCGATGTAGTTGGTGCCATACTGCAGGTTGTAGCTCTCACACATCTTCAGTCCTGCTATCTTGGCGATGGCATACTCCTCGTTGGTATATTCCAGCGGCGAGGTGAGCAGCGCGTCCTCCCCCATCGGCTGCGGCGCATTCTTCGGATAGATGCAGGTAGATCCGAGGAAGAGCAACTTCTTCACCTTGTAGCGATAGGCACAGTCGATGACGTTGCACTGCATCTTCAAGTTCTGCATGATGAAGTCGGCGCGGTAGAGCGAGTTGGCCATGATGCCACCCACGAAGGCAGCCGCGAGCACGACCGCCTCGGGGCGTTCGGCCTTGAAAAACTCCTCCACGGCCCGCTGGTCCGCGAGGTCGAGCTCGGCATGGGTGCGCCCCACGAGGTTGTGGTAGCCTCGGTTCTCCAGGTTCTTCCAAATGGCAGAACCGACCAGTCCACGGTGGCCGGCGATATAAATCTTGGTATTCTTATCCAGCATAATTCTTTTCTTCGTTATAGCGTTTTTACTTTTGGCTTGACAGTATCCTACTCCTTTGGTTTGGCAGCATCCTACTCCGGCATCTGTGCCTTGAGATAGAGTTTGCGCACGAAGCGCATGTCGTGTTCCACCATGATGCACACCAGTTCTTCGAACGAGGTCTTGTGCGGGTTCCATCCCAGTTTCTCCTTTGCCTTCGTCGGGTCGCCAAGCAGCTGCTCTACCTCGGCCGGGCGGAAATACTTCGGGTCCACCTCCACCAGCACGCGGCCCGTGGCGCGGTCTATGCCCTTCTCGTTGAGGCCCTCGCCCTGCCATTCCAGTTCGATACCCGCATGGTGGAAGGCCAGCGTGGCAAAGTCGCGCACGGTGTGGTATTCGCCCGTGGCGATGACGAAGTCCTCGGGTTGCTCCTGCTGGAGGATGAGCCACATACACTCGATGTAGTCCTTGGCGTAGCCCCAGTCGCGGAGGGCGTTGAGATTGCCGAGATAGAGTTTGTCCTGGAATCCCTGTGCGATGCGGCTGGCCGCCAGGGTGATCTTGCGCGTCACGAAGTTTTCTCCGCGCCGCTCGCTCTCGTGGTTGAAGAGGATGCCGTTGCAGCAATAGAGCCCGTAGGACTCGCGGTAGTTCTTCACGATCCAATAGCCGTAGAGCTTTGCCACGCCATAGGGGCTTCGCGGATAGAAAGGCGTGGTCTCGCGCTGAGGCACCTCCTGCACCTGTCCGTAGAGCTCGGAGGTGGACGCCTGGTAGATGCGGCACGTCTTCTCCAGTCCGCAGATACGGACGGCTTCGAGCAGTCGCAGTACGCCGACAGCGTCGGTCTCGGCAGTATATTCCGGCACGTCGAAGCTCACCTTGACATGGCTTTGTGCGGCCAGGTTGTAGATCTCCGTCGGCTTGGTCTCGCCGATGATGCGGATGAGCGACGAGGAGTCGGTCATGTCCGCCCAGTGGAGGTCCACCAGTCGCTTCTGCTTCATGTCGCGCACCCATTCGTCCAGATAGAGGTGCTCGATGCGTCCTGTGTTGAAGGAGGAGCTGCGGCGCAACAATCCATGCACCTCATACCCCTTTCCAATCAAAAACTCGGCCAGGAACGAACCGTCCTGACCCGTGATGCCCGTGATGAGGGCCACTTTCTTTTCCATTTGATAATCGCTTTTTTAGTTGATGTCCGCAAGCGGCCGCCGCAGCAGGCCCCTGCAGAGTTGTCCTATGCCTCGTTGAGGCCAAAGTGGGCCCTATCCTGCGATACTCCACAGATAGCGCCCACCTCCTTGTTTGCGTTGCGTATTACAACTCCTCCGAGAACTGACGGATGCGTTGTTCCTCCGAGAGTTTGCAGATGAGGAGCGTGTCGTCGTTTTCCGCCACGATGTAGCCGTCGAGCCCCTCTATCACCACGCGCTTCTCTTCGAGCGTATGGACGATGCAGTTGTGGCTGTCGTAGAGCTGCACGTTCTGTCCGATCACGGCGTTGCCATAGATGTCCTTGGGCGTCTGCAGGAGCAGGCTGCCCCAGGTGCCGAGGTCGCTCCATCCGAAGTCGGAGGGGCAGACGAAGATCTCCTCCGCCTTCTCCATGATGGCGTAGTCGACGGAGATGTTCTCGCACTGCGGATAGACCTCGTCGATGATGCGCTGCTCGTCGGGTGTGCCGAGCATGGGGCGTATGCGGTCGAAGATCTTGGCTATGTTGGGCTGATAGACGCGGAAGGCATTGACGATGGTGGCTGCGCTCCAAATGAAGATGCCCGCGTTCCAGAAGAAGTTTTTCTCTTTCAGGTAGGTCTCCGCCACCTCGCGCTTCGGCTTCTCGTGAAACTGATCGACGCGGAATATCTCCCTATTGCGGGGCGAGGCGAGCGATAGGTCGGCCTGGATGTAGCCGTAGCCCGTCTCGGGGCGCGTGGCCTTCATGCCGAGGGTGACGATGGCGTCGGTGCCGGAGGTGAAGTCGAGGCAGCTTGCCACCACGCGCTTAAACTCGGCAATGTCCACCACCAGGTGGTCGCTGGGCGCCACGACGATGTTGGCCTTCGGGTCCTCGTCCTTGATTCGCCAGCTCACATAGGCGATACACGGCGCGGTGTTGCGTCGGCACGGCTCGCAGAGGATGTGGCTCTCCGGAATCTCGGGCAGCTGCTCGTGCACCTGGTCGCGGTAGCACTTGTTTGTGACGACCCACATGTTCTTGGCCTCCACCACGCCGTCGAAGCGATCGAAAGCCATTTGAATCATGGTTCTGCCCGTGCCCAACACGTCAATAAACTGTTTAGGATGCTCGGTTGTGCTCATCGGCCAGAAGCGACTGCCCACGCCTCCAGCCATAATTACAAGGTGATTGTTACTTCTTGCCATACAATGTAAGATTAGCGTTCTTTATTTTATTAATAAAGCGCAAATATACGAAGAAAAAATGATACGCCACCTTGTTGACGCCCATTTTTTTGAAAAATGACAGGAAAATATCTGTTTGTTCAAGTTTTGGACCGCTGCCAGGAGGCAGTTGGCTCCCTCAGCGGCCTTATTCGGCGGCGAAAAAGTCGTCGTCGAAGGGTATCGAGAGTTCCTGGACGCTGCCCTGCGGCCTGGGCTGATCCGTTTCTTCGCTCAGCAGGCGCTCTATCAGTGCCCGTCCTGCCGCCGTCCTGCGGTTGAGCGCATAGCTGCCGTGCTTCGGACGGTCCAGCGCAGGACTCGCCCCCTTGCTGTGGCGCAGCAGAAAAGCCCGCACCAGCTTGTGGACCGCCTCGATGTCGGCTTCGTCGAACAGGCCGTTGACCGCATTGAAGACATGGCGGGAAACCTTTCTGACCGTCAGGCCGTCGCTGCCAGCCTCCATCAGAATCTCTATGATGAGTCGGTCGTATTTCATGTTATAGGTCTATGCTGTCTGTGATAGATGTTGGTGTTTGGCAGGTGGCTGCCTTCCTCCTGCGAGTCGATGCGGACGAGGCCGCAAGGAACGTAGGAAGAAACGGTAGCGTAGGAAGAAAACGCAGCGCAGGAAGAAAAAAAGGGAGCCCTATAAGCCTTCGCCCACAGACCTCCCTTTGAAGTATTTCTTCTAATTGATGGCTTATGCAAGAACCACTTTGTTGTCCTCTTGTCCTGCGACCTTGCCCTCCTTGAAGAGCCATCCCAAGCCGACCAGCACCTCGTTGGCGCTGATCTGTGCCGCCTTGGCGATCTCCTCCACGCTCAATGCCTTGTCGGCAGCGGCGAGTGCATTGTAAACGTCGCCAGCCTTGAAACCGATATTCTGAGCATTGATAGCCACTTCGCTACTCTTGCGGGCGCACGCCTTTCTGGCGGTCGTCCTCTTGGCTGCCGCGGCTTTCGTGGCGGTAGTCTTTGTTGTTACCTTCTTTGTTTCCATACTTCTTTTTACACTTAAAATAAATCTCTCAATGATTTGAGTATAACCTATTGACCGATGTCGGTCACAAAGTTACAGTTTTATTCTCTAAATGCAAAAGCAATAAGGCGAAAAGACTGTTACAACGCGCTGTCGTCGAGGGAGGAATGGTTATTTCTTGACCTACGTCAAAGAAAACTACGCTTTGAGTTCCACCTTGATTTGGAGTTCGTCCAGCTGCTTGTCGTCGATCTCCGAGGGAGCGTCGAGCATCACGTCGCGTCCGCTGTTGTTCTTCGGGAAGGCGATGCAGTCGCGGATGGAGTCGAGTCCGGCCATGATGCTGACGAAGCGGTCGAGACCGAAGGCCAGTCCGGCATGGGGCGGTGCTCCATACTTGAAAGCATTCATCAGGAAGCCAAACTGCGCCTCGGCGCGCTCGGGCGTGAATCCGAGCACCTCAAACATCTTCTCCTGCAGCTGCGTGTCGTGGATACGGAGCGAACCGCCGCCCACCTCGATGCCGTTGCAGACGAAGTCGTAGGCCTTGGCGCGCACCTGCTCCGGATGCTCGTCCAGGAGCGGGAGGTCGTCGGGGTTGGGCATGGTGAAGGGATGGTGTGTGGCCATGAGGCGCTGCTCCTCGTCGCTCCACTCGAAGAGCGGGAAATCGATGATCCACAGACATTTGAAGACATTCTTGTCTCTCAGTCCGAGGCGGTTGCCCATCTCCAGACGGAGCGAGCAGAGCTGGATGCGCGTCTTGTTGGCGTTGTCGCCCGAGAGGATGAGCACGAGGTCTCCGTCCTTGGCTCCCGTGGTCTCCTTGACCTTGGCGAGCTGCTCGGGCGTGTAGAACTTGTCGATGCTGCTCTTGACCGTGCCGTCGGCATTATACTTGATGAAGACCAGGCCCTTGGCTCCGATCTGCGGGCGCTTGACGAAGTCGGTCAGCTCGTTGAGCTGCTTGCGGCTGTAGTCGGCGCAGCCCGGCACGACGATGCCGCCGATGTAGGCTGCCTCGTCGAAGACGGAGAAGCTGCCCGTGCCCTTGAGGTCGTCCATGAGCTCCACAAACTCCATGCCGAAGCGCAGGTCGGGCTTGTCGCTGCCGAAGCGGCGCATGGCCTCGTGCCAGGTCATCCGCTCCAGTTTCGGAAGCTCCACGCCTCTCACCTCGCGGAAGAGCACGCGGGCCATCTCCTCAAACAACTGGAGCACATCCTCCTGGTCCACAAACGACATCTCGCAGTCGATCTGCGTAAACTCTGGCTGACGGTCGGCGCGCAGGTCCTCGTCGCGGAAGCACTTCGCTATCTGGAAGTAGCGGTCGAAGCCAGCCACCATGAGCAGCTGCTTGAGCGTCTGCGGACTCTGCGGGAGCGCGTAGAACTGTCCCGGGTTCATGCGCGAAGGCACGACGAAGTCGCGTGCGCCCTCGGGCGTGGATCCGATGAGGATCGGCGTCTCCACCTCGATGAAGTTTTGCTGGTCGAGGAAGTTGCGGATCAGGATGGTCATGCGGTGGCGCAGTTCCAAATTGCGGCGCACCGCCGGACGGCGCAGGTCGAGGTAGCGATACTTCATGCGCAGGTCGTCGCCACCATCCGTATTGTCCTCGATGGTGAACGGCGGCGTGAGCGACGGGCTGAGCACGCTGAGCTCATCGACGACGATCTCGATGTCGCCCGTAGGTATCTTGTTGTTCTTGCTCTGGCGTTCGTTGACGACACCCTTTATCTGAATGCAATACTCGCGTCCCAACTTATTGGCCTCTTCGCAAAGCGGCGCGTTGACGGCCTCGTTGAATGCCAGCTGGGTGATGCCGTAGCGGTCGCGCAGGTCAACGAAGGTCATTCCTCCCATCTTGCGCACGCGCTGCACCCATCCTGCCAGCGTCACCTGGCGGCCTGCGTCCTCCAGACGAAGCTCTCCACATGTGTTTGTTCTATACATATATATAATAGGTATAATTGATATTTCTTTGCAAAGTTAGCATTTTCCACTCAAAACGCCAAAGAATTTCCTATCATTTCGGCCTTTTTGTCTTTCTGCCCCTTTTTCGCCTATCCCAAGGTGGGGACGATGGCGAGGTAGAGCGCGTCGTGGTCGGTGCGGTTCTCGAAGGCGTGGGTGTGGCCCTCGGGGCAGTAGTGAGCCTGTCCCACGCGGCAGACCTCCTCCTGACCGTCGTAGCAGAAGGTCAGTTCGCCGCTCAGCACGTAGATCACCTCAAAGGTGCTCTCGTGGCGGTGCTCTCCGGACCGGGCGCCCGGGCGAAGCGTGGAGTACATGATGCGGGCGCGGTCATCGACGTAGTTGCGCGTGTCGAGTTTGCCCTCACCTCCCTTGAAGCCCTCGATGTGGGCCTCGGCTATTTTCTCAAAGTCTATGATCATACTATTGTTGTGCTTGTTGTATAGTTAGAAAAATGACCTCCAAGGCCCATCGCGTGTGAGCCTTGAAGGTCAGATGATAGGAACTTCTGTTTTAGAACGTGTATTTCAGTCCGATCTGTCCGCGCCAGCGGCTGTAGTACGTGCTCGGATACTTGAGTATATAGTCGGCATCCTTCAGGAACTGATACTCACCCTTGTTGTAGGTGACGGGCGACATAAACTCGCTGACGTATGAGCTGCTGTAGGTGCGGCCCCAGTCCTTGTTGAGCAAGTTGCCTACGTTCATGATGTCGAGCGAGAGCTCCAGCGAGTGGACGTAGGTTCCCACCTTGAGGTTGAACTTCTGGGCTACGTGCAGGTCGAAGTGGCTCTCAAACGGCAGGTTGTCGGCGTAGCGCTTGTAGTACTCGCCGCGGTGGTCGCGCAGGTAGGGCGTGTTGGCCAGCCACGTCTTGAGGTTGGCGCGCTGCTGGTCTGCTGAGAGCGCCTTCGTGGCCTTGAACGGCATCTGGTCGATCTGCTCGTCCGTCGGGATGAAGAAGAGGTCGTTGCTCGTGGCACCATCGCCGTTGATGTCGCCGCTGTAGAGCATAGAGTAGGGCGATCCGCTCGATCCCTGGTAGATCAGACCCACGGTGGTGGTGAACATCTTGTTGCGTCCGTAGTCGATGTGGTAGAAAGCGGAAGCCTTCAGCACGTGCGGGATATTGAAGGCGCTGTTGGCCAGCTCCGGATGGTTGCTCTGGCGGTAGGTGTGGGTGTTGCGCCAGTTGCTCTGTGCCACGGAAGACGTGGGGCTACCCACGCTTTTCGACTTCGTGAAGCTGTAGCTTGCCATGAGGTCGAGGCCGAAGTTGAAGTGCTTCTCGGCCTTGAGCGAGAGGTTGTAGGTGTAGCCCTTGCTGGTGTTGCGGAGCACGTAGATGTTGTTGAACGGCGTGCCCTTCGATGCGCGTTCATAGAGAGGACGGTCGTCCCAGGCGAGGCCCGTCTCGTCGGCGAGCGTCTTGCCGCTCTCCTTGTAGGCGATGTTCTGGTAATAGACGTCGTTGAGGGTCTTGGAGTAGATGGCCTCAGCGGTCCAGTTGATGCCCAGGGCCTCGAAGTCGAATCCGAGGTTGAGTCGGAAGTTCTGTGCAAACTTGAAGTCCTTGTCGAAGACGTTGATGACCTGGCTGCCGCTGGCCTTGAGGTTCTCGGCGTTCTCCGACTGGCGGTTCGGGTCGAGGATGAGGGAAACGTCCTTGCTGTTCTTGACGTAGTAGCTCTCCATCTGGACGCCCGTGTTGGTAAAGTTGTTGCTCAGCCATACGAAGGGGATGCGGCCCGTGAAGATGCCGGCGCCACCACGCAGGATGTAGCGCTTGTCGCCGGCGATGTCCCAACGGAATCCGAGGCGCGGGCTCACCATGAGCTTGGAGGCCAACTTGCGGTTGGTCTTGAGGTCATAGCCGTTGGCGTAGGCCCAGTCGTTGAACGGTGCGTTCTCCGTCGGCGTGTCGAAGAAGAGCGGGATGTCGAAGCGCATGCCGTAGGTCAGCTGGAAGTTGCGGTTGACGTTCCACTTGTCCTGTGCGTAGAAGCCGATCTGTCCTGCCGAGAAGGCGGAGCTCCATCGCGGGTCGCCCGTGACGGCGACGTTGGCGCGTCCGAAGTTGTAGGTGTTGATGAGCGTGCCGATGGGGTTGAGATGGCCCTTGCTGTCGGTGTACATGCCCGTGCCGTCCAGAACGCCGTTGTAGTAGGTGAAGAAGTCGTCGGCACTCAGGAAGTTGTAGCTTCCGTAGAGATTCTGGATGAAGAGGTTGTCGAAGCTGTAGAGCTCGTTGTGCGTACCGAAGGTGAGGGTGTGGTTGCCCTTGTACCAGGTGAGGTTGTCCTCCAGCGTCCAGACGTCCTGGTCGAGGCCGTTGGCCATGGAGCTATACTCGTTGCCGATGTTGACCGTTCCGTTGCCCACGTTCTTGATGGTGATGGAGGGGAAGGCGGCTCCCGAGGTGCGCTTGTCGCGCACGCCGACGTAGCTCAGACGGGCCTCGTTGCTCAGGACGGGCGAGAGGCGCGACTGCAACTCTGCCGTCACCGTGTTGGTGTTGGACTTGAAGCGATAGAGGTGGTCGATGGTGTTGAGCGTCGAGATGCCGCCTCTGCCGTTGAGGGTGGAGGCGTTGACATAGCTCCAGCGCACCATAAACTTGTTGAAGTCGTTGATGTTCCAGTCGATCTTGAAGCCAGCCTTGTTGCTCCAGGTGTCGGAGTCGGAACTGTCATACTGTCCGTTGTAGTTGATGCCCTGTCGCTGCGCCAGGTCCTTGATGGCGTTGAGAATGCTCGTGGCCTTGTCGGCATCGACCTTGGAGTCGGGCGTTCCCAGTCCGTACTCGTTGGGATAGGACTTGTAGGAGCGTTCGAAGTTGGCGAAGAAGAAGAGCTTGTTCTTCAGGATCGGACCGCCGAGGGTGAAGCCAAACATCGACTCGCTCTCGTCGGAATAGGGATCGGCATACTTGCCACCGGGCAGCTTGTAGTGGCGGCCCACCAGCTTCTCGTTGTTGCCGTAGAGATAGGCCGAACCGTGGAACTCGTTGGTACCACTCTTGGTGATGGCGTTGATGGCTCCACCGGTGAATCCGCTCTGGCGAACGTCAAACGGGGCGACGTTGATCTGGATCTGCTCCACCGTCTCCATGGAGACTGGCTGGGCGCCCGCCTGGCCGCCGTTGCTGCCGTTGGCGGTCAGACCAAACATGTCGTTGTTCATCGCGCCGTCGATCTGGAAGGCGTTGTAGCGGTTGTTCGTGCCGGCAAACGACATGGCGCCGCTCTGACCGTTGGTCGTGATCTGCGGGTTCATGCGCGCGATGTCGGCGATGCTGTGGCTCACCGTTGGGATCTCGCTGATGCGGCGAGCGTTGATGCTCTGCGCCGCTCCCGTCTTGGTGGCATCTACGCCAGCCTGGCCCGTGACGACGACCTCCTCCAGCTCCTTGGAGTTGTTGGAGAGCGAGCAGGAGAGGTCCTCCGTCTCACCCAGGGTGAGGCTGACATTCTCAAACTTCTTGGTCTCCATGCCGATGTAGGAGACCTCCACGGTGTAGGGGCCGCCCACACGCATACCTTGGATGGAGAAGCGTCCATCGATGTTGGTCACTGCGCGATAGACGGTGCCCGACGGCTTGTGGGTAGCCGTGACAGTTGCACCAATGACGTCGTCGCCGGCGGAAAGGACCTTTCCGCTGATGCCGGATGTCGTCACTTGTGCGAGTGCCGAGGCGAAGATCGCCGTCAGCATCACAACGAGGGTAAACAGTCTTTTTTGCATAATCAGTTAAATTAAATAAGGTATTATAGTAAGACTCTCTTGAATGGTCTGTTTGTTCTCTTTGTCTTGCCGCTGCTCGTGGGCACGCTACCTGCGGCGGGCCAGCTGGGCCATCACGACGGCCGCCAGTCCTGCCGTCTCCGTGCGCAGACGGCTCTTGCCCAGGCTCACGCTCTCATAGCCCCGGTCCAAGGCGTAGCGCACCTCCTCTACGGAGAAGTCGCCCTCGGGACCCACGAGCACGGTGATGTCGTCGGAGGCGCCCTGCGGCGCGGTGATGGCTTCGAAGAAGTCCTGGCGCGCTATCTCGGGGTAGCAATGGCAGATGAAGCGCCGGCCCTCCTGGTGGGCATCGACAAACGCGCGGAAGGAGGTCATCTCGTTGACCACGGGCTTCCACGCCTTGCGGCTCTGCTTCATGGCCGCCACGACGATCTTGTCGATGCGATCGGCACGGAGCGACCTGCGCTCCGAAAACTGCGTGTCGAGGAAGCTCACCTCGTCCCATCCCACCTCGGTGGCCTTCTCCGCC
>ULSL01039607.1_pt1 | contig 11671 bp, 9 predicted proteins | sample 1956321 | NCBI WGS metagenome assembly ULSL01 (sample SAMEA4835707, study PRJEB28245) | human gut metagenome | biome: gut microbiome; material: fecal sample | place: Denmark | collected 2008
CGGATGAACCTTGAACGTTTCCCGAACAGAAAGTTCCGTCGCTTCATCAACATTACTCAACTTATGATATTCTCCAACAACATGGAGTATGACACGATGGGAGGTATAGTGCCCATACAGGGCGCATTCTATTGTACGGCTGCAAGAGAAAGTGCTCCGTTCAACTGTTTCCGTGAGGAAAATCCATCAAGTCTTCCTGTTGCGCCGTTTATAAAAGAATATCACTATGGCAGCATCAAGCAAGACGAGGAAAAGCGCATACTGTCTGATTTCAACTGTCAGGTGATTCACCACACGCCTGAATATCAGACCAACCTTGATGTGAATACACCCACAAACCGTATACTCACATCCATGTGTAGCCCAGAACGTCTGCTGTTCCTCATCAAGTATGGTATAGCCTATGTAAAAATGGAAAAGGAAGTGGACGGCAAGATTGAGAGCACCGATCAAAAACATATCATGCGCTATCAACAGATGTTTGCGTCTTTGGCCATTCGTGAGCAGTTGAAAGAGGGTGCCACGTCTGGCGTGGTATGGCATACACAGGGAAGTGGAAAGACCGCGTTGTCTTATTACCTCACTTATGTACTTTCTGACTATTATGCAAAGCACAACATGGTGGCGAAGTTCTATTTCATTGTCGACAGAATAGACTTGTTGGAACAAGCCACGCAAGAGTTTGAGGCACGAGGCTTGGTAGTATCAACAGCCAACACACGTGCCGAACTGATGGCGCAATTCCGCAACAACCATGCGCAAGAGGGAGCAAGCGGTCAACCAGAGATTACGGTTGTGAATATCCAACGCTTTGCCGAAGACAAAGAAAAAGTCAGTCTCCCTGCATATGCCACCAACTTGCAGCGCATATTCATTATGGACGAAGCCCACAGAGGCTATAAGCCCGGTGGTTGCTTCTTGGCAAACCTTTTCGATGCCGACCCTAATTCCATCAAGATAGCATTGACTGGCACACCGCTATTGAAAAGCGACTGTGCTTCGAGTGTTGTATTCCAACGTTATTTCCATACTTATTATTACGACCGCTCCATTGCCGATGGATACACGCTCAAAATCATTCGTGAGGACATCGAGACTTCATATAAGGAGCGTTTGTCGGAAGTGTATGACAAACTCGAAACGCTTGTGCAAAAGAAAGACATCAAGCGTTCGCAAATCATAGAGCATGAGAGCTATGTCAGCGAATTAGCGCACTATATAGCTGACGACCTCCGCCAGTTCCGCAAGATTCAAGGCGATGACACATTGGGCGGTATGGTCATTTGTGAGACGAGCGAACAGGCACGCAAACTTTACGAAGCCTTTCAGCACATGCCCGATGGTGGACAGTCGCAACCCATACAAATCAAGATGGGCGACCAAGTATGGATGGCTGCTGAAGCCATACCCATGTATGGAACCAAGAAGAAACTTTTGAGAGTAGGCTTGATTCTCCACGACAGCGACGACAAGGAGACTCGCAAGCAAATCATCAAGGACTTCAAGAAGAACATGACCATTGACTTGCTCATTGTCTTCAATATGCTCTTGACAGGATTTGATGCGCCACGCTTGAAACGCCTGTATTTCGGTAGAAAGCTCAAAGACCATAACCTGCTGCAAGCCCTCACTCGTGTGAACCGTCCGTATAAGGACAACAGATATGGCTATGTCATTGACTTTGCCAACATAAAGCACAACTTTGAGGAAACTAACGAGGCATACTTGAAAGAATTGAATCGTTTTAATAATCCTGACGAGGTGGAGGGCGACCACACGACCGACACCTTCTCACAGGTAATAGAGGATCCCGATGAACTGATTCGGCAAATGCGCGATGTGCGGCAAACGCTGTTCGACTACACGACAAACAATGTTGAGGAATTCTCGTCTGAGATTTCTTCCATCGAGGACAAGCAGGTGCTGCTTGACTTGAAAAAGACACTAATATCTGCCAAAGACTGTGCCAACATTGTGCGAACCTTTGGTGATGACGATTTGAAGGAGGCTTTCAGCAAGTTGGAGATAACCAAGTTGCCCGATATGCTCAAAGAGGTGCAACACCACATCGACATCATCAACCAAAAGGAAGCCTTTGCCGTGTCCGATGAGACCAAACAGCTCGTCAACGAGGCCATGCAGGACATCCGCTTCAACTTTTCGAAGATTGGTGAAGAAGAGATGAAGTTGATAGCCGGAGGGCGTGAGTTGCAAGACAAATGGTCAGTTGCCATACATAAGTTCACAGAGAACACCGACCCCGACGATCCTGAATACATCACCCTTCGAGACGCCTTTATGCAGCGGTTCAAGGAACATGGTTTTGTGGTTGACAGCATAGCCAAGTTCAACCAAGAGAGCAAGGAACTTGATGAAATCATCGAACGTCTTGTCAAGTTACAGGAAAGCAACAACCGCTTGCTGAAAAAATATAATGGCGACACCAAGTTTGCCAACGTCCACAAGCGCATACGTGAGGAGAACAAACGGCGTTTCGCAGAGCATAAAGCCGCCATATTCAGCTATTATGACGACAACATCGTGGCGATACTTACCGACATAAAATCGGAGATTGACCAAAAGGTGTACGACCGAAACGACATATTGAAGAAAGACGAGTATTTCGAGATGACCGTCATGACGGAAATTGCACAGGCTCTATACAACTATCCAACCATTGAGCCGCAGATGGACGATTTCTCATTCATCCAGACACGCATTGCACGTCAGTACATCAACCAATATAACGCAACATATCCAAGAAGTTAAACAAAGAATATGACAATAAGAGAAAAGACGGTGGCTCTCATCGATGCCTTGAAAGCCACTTGCACAACATACGGCATGGGAAATGATGGTAATGAATACAAAATCATTACACAGGTCTTTCTGTATAAGTTCCTCAACGACAAATTCGGCTATGCTCTCAAAACATCAAAGAGTCCATATGCTGCAAAAATACGTGAGGCGGAGAAATGGGAAGTGGCTTACAGCCAGCTTACCGACATGGAGCGCATGATGCTATGGGCTTCATTGTCGCCCGACCTGCCTCGTCTAAAACCTGAACATCTGATAGCAAACCTGTGGAATCAGCAAGCCAAGGGCGACTTCGACTTCATCTTCGACAACACAATGAGCGACATTGCCGAGCAGAACCTCGCCATATTCTCTACACAAACCACACAGAACACAAAGATTCCGCTCTTTGAGCCAATTACACAGTACGTCACGGATGTGGCACAGCGTGCGCCTTTCGCTCGTGCTATGGTAGACAAACTCGCCAACTTCTCATTTGAAGAGGCTTTTGCTGAACACTACGACTTCTTTGCCAACATCTTTGAGTATCTTATAAAGGACTACAACACGGCTGGCGGTGGCAAATATGCTGAGTATTACACACCTCATGCCATTGCCACCATCATGGCACGCCTGCTGGTGGGCGACAATGCCGACCTTCACAATGTGGAATGCTACGACCCGTCGGCTGGCACTGGTACATTGCTTATGGCTCTTGCCCATCAAGTGGGCGAAAACTGCTGCACCATCTTTGCCCAGGACATCTCGCAGCGAAGCAACAAGATGCTCAAACTCAACTTGCTGCTCAATGGTTTGGTGTCATCGCTTGACCATGCTGTGCAAGGCGACACGCTTGTTTCGCCCTACCACAAGAGCGACGACGGGCAGAGCCTCCGCCAGTTTGACTATGTAGTGAGCAACCCTCCGTTCAAAATGGACTTCAGTGACACTCGTGAGAAGATTGCCGCTTTTCCTGCCCGCTTTTGGGCTGGTGTGCCTAAGGTTCCAGCCAAGAAGAAGGAAAGCATGGCTATATACACCTGTTTCATCCAGCATGTTATCAACTCACTGAAGAACGGTTCTGGTAAGGGGGCTATCGTTATCCCAACAGGATTCATTACGGCAAAGAGTGGCATAGAAAACAAAATATTGAAACACATCGTTGACAACCGAATAGTGTATGGTTGCGTCTCTATGCCAAGCAATGTATTTGCCAATACGGGTACTAACGTGTCCGTGCTGTTCTTCGATGCATCCAAGAGTGCCGACAAGGTGGTGCTTATCGATGCAAGCAAACTTGGCGAGGAATACAAAGATAGCAACGGCTTGAAAAAGGTGCGTCTGCGCGACGAGGAAATAGAGAAGATTATTACGACCTTCCAGAACAAGGAAGCAGTGGATGATTTCTCAGTTGCCGTCAGCTACGATGAAATCAAAGAGAAGGGTTATAGCCTCTCTGCTGGTCAGTATTTCGACATCAAGATTGACTATGTGGATATAACGGAAGAGGAATTCAACAAGCGGATGAACGAATACGAAGCCACGCTGACACAACAATTTGAGGAGAGCCACCGTTTAGAGAAGGAGATACTCGCCCAGTTGCGCAGCATTTCATTCAATAATATTGATAAGTAGTAGCACTATGGACGAAATAATCAAGGGAAACAACACGTTATTGCCAAACGGTTATACCCAATGGCGTAAAGATATTGAACAACTAATTGATACTGCCAAACTTCATACGGCTCTTAATGTGAACGTAGGTACTTTGACCTTGTATTGGAACATTGGTAAAAGTATATTGCAAAAACAAGAGCAGGAGGGTTGGGGCAAACAGGTTATAGAGCAACTGTCAAAGGATTTAATCTCTCGTTATCCAGATGACCGTGGTTATTCTGTACGTAACCTGCGATATATGAAACGCTTTGCATCAGCATATCCTGATTTTCCAATTCTGCAAGTGCCACTTGCAGAATTAAAAGAGTTGCCAATTCTGCAAGCGACACTTGCAGAATTAGAGAATGAAGGCAAGGAATTTGTGCAAGTACCGCTTGCACAAATATCTTGGTATCACCATATTTCATTGTTGCCCAAGGTGAAAGACGAAGCAGAGCGTGCTTACTATATAACAGAAACTGCCCAAAATGGGTGGAGTCGTGATGTGATGCTTCTTCAGATAGACAATGGGTATATCCATGCAAAAGGTCATGCCATCAACAACTTTGAGCAGACATTGCCACCTCCTCAGTCTGACTTGGCTCGCTACATATTCAAAGACCCTTATAATTTCTCGTTCATCGGAACAGTCGCATTGCAAAACGAATTGGATATAGAAAAGTCATTGACAAGCAAGATTACTGATTTTCTTCTTGAAATGGGGCGTGGCTTTGCATACATAGGCAGACAATACCATATTTCGGTTGACGGTGATGATTACTATATCGACTTATTGATGTACCACCTCAAATTGCATTGCTAAGTTGTGGTGGAGCTAAAAGCTGTGGAGTTCAAGCCTGAGTTTGTTAGCAAACTTAACTTCTATATTTCGGCTGTTGACGACTTGGTGAAATCCCCAGAAGACAAGCCTACCATTGGTTTGCTCCTTTGCCGAACTAAGAGCAACAAGAAAGCGGAGTTTTCGCTTCGCGGCATTACTCAACCAATGGGCATTGCACAATATGAAACGGAAAAACTCTTTGCTGATGTAGCATCGGCATTGCCGCAGATTGAGGAAATAGAGAAATCTGTTAAAGATTTAGAAAAGTGACAAAGATTTACATAATAGTGATTAATGGGCAGATATTTCCATTTTGGAAACACCTGACTACTATCACAATATAATGGAATAAATGGAACTAAAAAAATACAAACTTGCCGACATCGCTAAAATTGAGATTAGCGGTGTTGACAAGAAAACAATAGAGGGTGAAACACCTGTGCGTCTGTGCAACTTTGTTGACGTCTATTACAACTGGGCTGTCACCAAAGAAAAAGCAAAGTCGTTTATGGCAGCATCAGCCAAACAGACAGAAATTGACAAGTGCTCAATAGGCAAAGGCATGGTTGCAATAACAAAGGATAGTGAAACAAGGGACGATATAGGTGTTGCCACTTATATCGCCGACGACTTCGAGAATGTCGTTCTTGGTTATCATTGTGCCTTGATTATTCCCAATTCTGCTATTGTTAACGGAAAATATCTGAATGCTTTTATGCACACTCGCTACATCCAGAAGTATTTTGAAAATAATGCTTCTGGTAGTGGTCAGCGTTACACTCTTTCCAATGATACGATAGGCAACATACCTGTATTGCTCCCATCTATAGAGGAACAGCATATCATTGGAAATGTGTTGGCTGGCATTGACCGCAAAATAGAACTCAACAAGCAGATAAATGATAATTTACCGTGGCTTGACCGTTCATTAAGAGAGGCAGCAACTCGTCTCGCTGTTTAGTCAATTCTATCATTTCACAACGGTTTTCTATGATTTCTGCCAAAATAGAGTTAAACTTGTTTCTAAAATCGACATTTGGACTGACCAATACAAATAACTCCTTCAAATCTTTGTCTGAAAGGTGTCCGACAGTAGAACCTTTTGCTCTCAACTCTTTAGCCTTAATGTATGGTGCAATATCATATTTTGCTTGCATAATAGAAACTGCCGACTTGGATTTTGCCCTTAGTCTTACACTCCGTTGATTCAGATAAGAAACATTATCATTCCAATAATTCATGTGAAAGTTGCCGTCCATTCCTACCAATAAATCTTGCTTCTGTAATTTATACTTTTCGTCTACTTCCTCTTCTGAATATGCAGAAACACTATTCTCTAATATATCACGAATACGTACAACAGGAATGTTTGTTGGCTCTTCTGTGAATAGTTCCGTAGAAAAAGGAAAGCCGTATTGAACGGATAATTCGTCAAATACATTGGCAACTTTCCATCCTTCTGGTATCTCTCGTTTCAACTTCTCATTCCACACCATAGCCCCACCACTTGATTTATACGGTTTGCCCTCCTCATTCGGGAAGTCAAACTGTACAAACCAATAGTCGTAGAGTTGCTTTGCCATCGCCTCTAAATTATCATTTATCTGACGATTGACCTTGATTTTCGACATAATATCAACCATCATATTGCCGATATTCTCTTCTTCCGTAGGAGTGAATGTCGGCAATTCGTATCTCATGATTTGGTCTTTGTCACCACGTGGCATTTTGCTTCCTTTTGCTCCAGACATTGCATGATCAAAGAAAGCATCTTGCATTAGAACAGTATAAAGGAATGACGGACAATGACCATTCTTAGCTCTGAAAACAAGAACATCAGAAGAGCAGCCACCTTCTGAATCAGCATACCAAACCTTTTTCAAATAAGGTCGAATGTTTGCCACCAAGACATCGCCTTGCTTATAATGGGTAAGGGCACACGGCACTGGAGGTAGATTGTGTGCAATTTCTCTACCTCTTCTGTTTTGTAATAAAGAATCCGTAGTAACATATCTGTCTAAAGAAATGCTACTACTGCTAATTTTGTCCGTGACAAATTCTGCTATATCATTTAGTTTCATGCTCTGCTTGCTTTCATTTTGTGATGCAAAGGTACTCAAAATCAAGCAGAATCACTAATTTGTAAACCTTAATTAAGGAATTTGCGGTGTGCAATCTTGACATTCGTCTGATTTACCATAGCATAATGCAGCGTTGTGTCTATTTTTACGTGTCCCAACATCTTTTGCACTTGTTCTATCGGCATTCCCTTGTCAATAGCCATTGTTGCCAATGTTCTACGGAATTTGTGTGGATGCACCTTGTTGAGGTTTACTTTCTTCCCAAGTTGGCGCAAACGCACTTCCACACCACTAATGGTCAGTCTTGTATGTGGTTCATGCAGACTTACAAACAATGCAGGGTTAGTGTCTGTGCGTTGCTCTAAATACTTTTTGAGGTGAATTTTAGTCCTTGCGTTGAAATAAACCTCACGCTCTTTGTTGCCCTTGCCAAACACTACACACTGGCGTTCTTGAAAGTCAATGTCGTCACGGTTGATTTTTACTAACTCCCCTACACGCATACCAGTACTAAGCAGCAAATCTATCATAGCAATGTCACGTAATTCTTGGCAACTGTCACGTAACACTTCGATATTCTCATCAGTCAGCACCTCTTTCACCAAAGCATCCGTGCGCACCTTATGGATCCTGCGGACAGGACTTTTAGTGATATAATCCTCATCTTCAAGCCAAGAGAAGAAACTGGAATAAATACGACGCAAGTTGTCAATAGTAACCTTGCTAAGTCCTCGTTGTTCCTGTTGTTCAGCGAGATAGCAACGAATGTCATTAGTGGCAATGTCACACACATTCTTCTTCACAGTCGCTATCAGCTTCTCAATGGAAGACTTATAATAGTGGATTGTCTTGTCTGAACAGCCCTCCACTTTCTTTGAGGATATAAAAGCCCCAAGAAGTTCAGCGTTTTCTTTGTTGCGCTGCTCTTCCTCTGTTGCTTTTGGTGTAATCTCACACTCAGATAATGCCTTTCGGGTCACATCTGTCAGCAATTCTAACTGATTTTCAGTCAAAACCGCTCGCATACCGTCTAAAACGGCTTGTATAATTGTTTCTTTCATGTTATAAAACTTGTATTGGTCTCTATATAATATAAGGGAAGAAAGAAACAGCACCGATAAATGATAATTTAGAGGCGATGGCAAAGCAACTCTACGACTATTGGTTTGTGCAGTTTGACTTCCCGAATGAGGAGGGCAAGCCGTATAAATCGAGTGGCGGAGCTATGGTTTATAACGAAAAATTGAAGCGTGAGATACCGAAAGGATGGCATTGTGGTACATTGTTAGATATAGCAGAATACACAAACGGCTTGGCGTGTCAGAAATACCGCCCAATAGATAATAACAAATTGCCGGTTATAAAAATTAAAGAAATGCACGACGGCTTATCTGCTGACACGGAATGGGTAAGGGCTGATATTCCTGATGATGTAAAGGTGTTTGATGGTGACGTCTTGTTCTCATGGTCTGCTTCTTTGGAAGTAATACTGTGGGCTTATGGCAATGGAGGATTGAACCAACATATATTCAAAGTTACATCAAAGAATGGTTATCCACGCTCTTTCTATTTCTACCAGCTAATTCATTATGTAGGTGTATTCAAGCAAATGGCAGAGGCAAGAAAGACAACAATGGGACATATAACACAAGACCATTTAAGGCAAAGCACAATCGCCCTTCCGCCAAATGTAGATATTGCTAACAAGTTAGAAGAAAAGCTCTGCCCAATTTTTGACGAAATAGTCAAAAACAACCAAGAGATTATGGCTTTAACTAAGCAGCGAGACGAACTCTTGCCCCTCTTAATGAACGGTCAAGCATCGGTAAATTATCATTTATCGGCAAAGGCTTACCCTCTGCCGATAGCATACAAAAAGGCGATGCCGATAGAAGCAAACCAAATAATAAGTAGCACTTTCATCCAAAAGTCTGATAGCCACACACCCTCGCCTCGTTTACAAACTTCGCAAATACATTGCTCATGAGCTTTTACCATGGCTAATTGTTCCGCTACATGCTTTTTCAAAAGTTCCGTTTCTTCTTGTATATAACCATTCTTCACAAGGCGAAATTGGTCTATATCGGCTTGCTTGATAGTTAGTTCTACAGGTTGCGAAGTTATGTTCTTTAGTTGCTCTACAACAGACAGCAAGCATTTATTCAACTGAGTTGTTGCTTCTATGAGTTTGGCTATTTTGTCTGTCTCCGTATTCAGTGTTTCCGTATTATCAACACTCTGTATCAGAGTGGATATGTCTACTCTGTCATTCTTTGATGTTCTCATATTATAATTTGGGTTAGTTGTTCATCGTCTGTTTCCTCTTTTGACAGCAGGGCGGCACATTTGGCTTGCCATTCGTGCGCATCGTCTTGCCCATTCCAAATCATCTTCATCCTTGTTTCTGCCCCAACCATCGGGAGTGCTGCCACCACCGCCAGTGGACTCTGACATCTGTGTAGCTGCATCAAGATAGCCAGCGAAAAGAAGAACGGCTGTTTGCTGTAAATCATTGATAGTGGCGAATACGTTGTTCTCAGGCAAAGAAACATCTTGCATCAGAATATCGTTTGCATTCGATGGAATATCTATCTCGTAGTTATGATAATTCCAGTTGATGGAATGGTGTACCAATGATTGAGGTTGGTACTCGTTGCAGTTTCTGCACCTTGCATTATTTGCAGTTTGCAGTTCTGCGGATGTATTTCTTACATGATTTTCCCTGTCAGCATCTTCTTGTTGAAGAACTTCTTTATGCAGTTTCTCCCATGTTGCTTCTATCTTCGATGGCATAAGGTTTCTGCCTTTACCAAGAGACGAAGATTTATAAGTGGAGTTGCCTCTCTTTATGGAATATCCACGGATTATATTTTGAGAGTCCTTTTGCAGCATCATATCATAGCCATATTGTTTTAGTCGTTCCACATAATCATTCCAATTAAACCTATCCATAGAGCGGAGAGCATCCATACAGTCATTCGTTATCTCTTGTTTGTTTTGTATTGAAATGTCGGATGCTTGTATCCAGCCTCTACGCTTGGCAATATTATTGGCAGCAGCCATAGCCCTTATATGGATGTTGTGGTCATTGTTGATGTTGCCGTCATTGTCTATTCGGTTGGCATCAATGTGAAGATGCAAAATGCCACTCTTGCTGTCACGATGAAGTGACACTACATATTGGCTATTACGGAGATTGGTATGTCTGTCTTTTGCACATTTATTTTTCTCTGATAAATCGATGGAGTCAAACTCTCGAATGAAATCGTCTGCAAGTTTTTCCCAATCCGTATTAGTCCAGCCTTTAGTTTCTTCGGATGTTGGAGATACCTCAATTCTAATCATGTTGTTCTTGATTGCCTTGGAACGTTCGCCAAGAAATTTTGCTTGGTGCAACAACATTCTTGACCATAAAGACTCCGCAGCTACATTGTCAGGCAACAGGTGCAACTTGATAATGTCCGCCTTGTCTTTGTTCACTACATATCGCATGGAGTTTGCACCATGTGATATTGCTCTTGCCTTTGCTATCATGTCATTCTCAATTTTTATAATGTCAGATAATCTTTGATGTCGCCCCAACGAGTTATAAGTGGAACGGCTGCTTTCATCCATTCTTCAACAAACTTGGTGTTGTGGAAATATAGACCTCGCTTGTCGCTCTGTATACTCTTGACTGCACTGACAATTCTAATCAAGTCGCCACGTGCATCAGCCAAACTACATAAGGCTTCAATTTCTCGGTTGGTCAGTCTTTGTTTGGGATGTTGTCCCAATACGCACTTGCGCACATAGTTACTGACTGTCAAGCCACAGGTATTGGCAAGTTCTGCAACTCGGTTGTATTCGTCAGAGGTTACTCTGACCTCCAAACGCTCCGTGCGTTTGAGGGTTGTATTATTCTTTGTTGTTGCCATAATATGGTGTTTATAATTGTTGATATTAGGGAATAGAAAAGGCATCGGTGCGAGCTTGCGAGTGCTGCAAGAATCCACTGCCGTATGAATAAGCCTCGCTGATTTGTACGACATTGGCATTTCTTGCAACGCTACCAATAAACTTTCTGACACAGCTTCATCTTTTCCTTCCCTTTATTCGTTATCGTTTCAAGTCACATTATTGCATAGGCTTGCTTTCAGCGTTGTAAAAACCGACCAACTCCAATTGTAATCGTTCTATCAATGTGCCAATGCAAGGATTGCGTTTTATAATTCGCTGAAGTGCCATTACTGATGTTTCTGTCATGAGCAGGAAATCGGCAATATCCAATCCTTTTTTGCGTTGTTCTTCGGTAGCC
>ULSL01028360.1_pt1 | contig 11620 bp, 9 predicted proteins | sample 1956321 | NCBI WGS metagenome assembly ULSL01 (sample SAMEA4835707, study PRJEB28245) | human gut metagenome | biome: gut microbiome; material: fecal sample | place: Denmark | collected 2008
AACGATTTGAAAATCATTTTTGTTCTATAATGTTTTTAAGAAGGAGCAAAAATATTATGAAAAAAGAACTAATTTTTTTAGGACCTCCGGCATGCGGTAAAGGCACTCAGACTAACAGACTTTCGGAATATTTGGGGTTTCCGCATGTTGATACAGGGTCGCTTTTGAGAGCAGAAATTGCAAAAGAATCTGAAGAAGGAAAGATTGCAAAATCTTTTATAGACAAAGGTCAGCTAGTTCCTGCTGAACTTGTAGGGAAAATTATTGCAAAAAAACTTGCAGGTGATGACTGCAAAAACGGATATGTTCTTGACGGCTATCCGAGAAGTCTTGAGCAGGCAAGAATGCTTGATGAAATCAATGCTGATGTTGATAAAGACGAACAAGTTTCTTTTAAAGCAATTTATTTTGATATTGATACTCAAATTTTGATAGAGAGAATTATCTATCGTCAATCCTGCCCTGTATGCGGTGAAATTTATAATAAAAAGTTTAGACCTTCCAAAGTTGAAAATAAATGTGATAAGTGCGGCGTGGATTTAAAAACACGTGCAGATGATAACGAAGAAACTGCAAAAGCACGTTTCGAAACTTATTTTAGAGAAACAGCTCCACTTGTTAAATTCTATGAAGATAAAGGTGTTTTATACAAAATAGATGCAAACGGATCTATTGATGAAGTCTGGGAAAGACTTTTGAATATCGTTAATCAATAAGTAAAAGAGGTGGATTTTCCACCTCTTACTTTTTATATTTCTCCGATTAAATCGTATTCCGAAGCGTCTGTTATTTTAACCATTTCAATATCACCGGGAACAACCATTTTATCTGTTTGAATATTTACAATTCCGTCAATTTCTGGCGCGTCATATTGAGTTCTGGCGATAATTTCACCATCATCAGCAAAGCACTCAATTATACATGGAATTGTTTTTCCGATAAATTTTTTGTTTCTTTCTGCCGAAATTTCCTGCTGAATTTCCATAAGTTTTTTGTATCTTTGGTTTGCAATTTTAGCAGGTACACGGTTCGGAAGCTTGTACGAAGGAGTGCCTTTTTCTCTTGAGTATTTAAAAACTCCCATCCTGTCAAATTTCATATCACGGACAAAATTACAAAGATGTTCAAAATGTTCTTCTGTTTCACCCGGATACCCGACAATAAAAGCTGTTCTGATTGAAACATCCGGAATTCGTTTTCTTATATTTTCTATCATCGGGCGGTAATCAAATGCCGGACGGTTCATAAGTTTTAAGACTTCCGGGTGTGAATGCTGGAGCGGGATATCAACATACTTCACTACTTTGTCAAGCTTTGAAACTGAATCCAGAAGCTCATCATCAAGATGTGTAGGATATGCGTACATAAATCTAATCCAGCCTAATCCTTCGATTTTATTCAATTCTTCTAAAAGTTTTGGAAGCGACGGCTTTTTATAGATATCAATACCGTAGCTTGTTGTGTCCTGAGCAATGAGTATAATTTCTGTTACACCTTTTTTTACAAGTTTTTTTGCTTCAGCAACGATATTTTCTATTGTTCTTGAGTGGTAATCTCCTCTTAAATACGGGATTATACAATAACCGCACCTGTAGCTGCATCCTTCTGCAATCTTAAGATAGGAGCTTGCCCCCATGGTAATCTGCTGGCGTTCAATATTTTCGGGGTAAATGTAGTTAGGTTTTTCGCTGACTTCTGATACAAATTTTTTGTCAATATTTTTAATGACATCAACAATGCCCCCAAAATCGGCAGTACCGATAATACCAGCAAGCTCCGGAATTTCTTTTTTCAACTCTTCTGGATGCTTCTGAGCAAGGCATCCTGTTACAATAACTTTTTTACCTTTATCAACAAGTTCTAAAATTGAACGGATAGATTCTCTTTCGGCATCACAAATAAAAGAACAGGTATTAACAATTACAATGTCGCTTTCATCCTCGTTAAGAGTAATTCCGTAGCCGTTTTGGGCAAGTATTCCTAATATTAATTCCGAATCAACTAAGTTTTTCGGACATCCGTGACTTACAAGTGCAATCTTTTTCATTAGTTTCTATGTCCTTATTTTTTGAAAATAAAAAATACTGCAAGGATTATGAAAATAAATCCTATCAGATAATTCCATTTGAACTCTTCTCTCAGATACCACACAGAGAAGAATGCAAAAACAGTGAGTGTAATAACTTCCTGAATAGTTTTAAGCTGAACAGCGTTGTAGCAGTTGTACCCTATTCTGTTAGCCGGCACCTGAAAACAATATTCAAAAAACGCAATCCCCCAACTTGCAAGAATTACAATAACCAGCGGCAGACTCCTGAATCTGAGATGACCGTACCACGCAAAAGTCATAAAAATATTTGAGATTAATAATAATATTATTGGTGCGATATGTCTTAACATAATTAAATTTTACCATGATAGCAAAAAATTTTTCACAAGTTTTATAACTATACACGAAAAGAAATTTGTTATGAATGTTAATTTGACCCCGCAAATAAAACAATCTCCAAATTTTAAGTCAGTAAGCATTGTTCAGGTTTCGAAAAAAGCATTCGCAAATCCTGAAAACTTTAAAGCTTGTTCAAAATCTATTCGTTCTATATTTTTACGAAAGAACATAAACAACGTTTTGACGATGCTTTCAAAGGACAAATGAAAATGTTATTTGGTTACGTCAGAGAAGGTGTAAATATATATTCAGGTGATGAACGAATGTCAACGATTTATCCAGATTTAAAGAGAAGTGCTACTGTTGATACGGTAATAGATGAAATGGCCGCCAAAGTACTGGTTAAGAAGTTTAAGCTCGATAGTCTGGATGAAATAAAAAATATTGTTAAAGATTTAGATGTTTAATAAAAAGGGCGTTTAGCGCCCTTTAACTTTACGCCCATGTCTGTTTATGTTAGAATTTATGCATTATTTGAAGAGCTATAGGAAGGAGAATTATAAATGGCACAGAGAATTGGTATTGACGTAGGCGGAACCAATGTTAAAATCGCGCTTGTAAGCGATAAAGGAAAAATTATTTATTCAAATTCTATCCCGACAAGAGCGGAGATGGGTTATGAATATACAATTAACAGTATGAAAGATGCAATCAGAGATTTGCTGAAAGAAACAAAAATGAAAGCAGCTGATATTGAAGGTATTGGCTTTGGTTTTCCTGGACAGATTGACTGCAAAAAAGGCGTAGTAAGACTTGCTCCTAATATTCCGGGCTGGGTTAATGTCCCTATCGCAAGTATTATGGAAAAAGAATTTGGTATTCCTACCCGTGTTGATAATGATGTAAGAACTGCAGCTCTTGGCGAATTAAATTACGGTGCCGGCGTAGGATGCGAAAACCTTGTTTGTATTACAGTCGGAACTGGTATCGGTTCAGGACTTGTTATTAACAGCAAACTCGTAAGAGGTGCAGATAACGCAGCAGGTGAAATCGGACATATAAAATTGAATATGCAGGGCGGTCCTCTTTGCGGATGCGGCGACAGAGGCTGTCTTGAAGCCTATGCGTCAGGCCCTAGCATTGTTGCTATGGCAGAAGAATATATAAGAGGCGGAAAGTCAACCAAGTACAGAGAACTTGCAAACCCTGATATAACTCCGTATATTGTGGCTGTAGCTGCAAAAGAAGGCGATCCTGTTGCAAAACAGATTTTTAGAATTATGGGTGAATATATCGGAATGGGTCTGGTAAGCGTTGTTAACCTTCTTAATCCTGAAAAAATTATTATTGGCGGCGGTGTTGCTGATGCCGGTGATATTCTTCTTGATCCGATAAGAGAAACAATTGCTAAACGTGCAATGACTATTCAGCGAGAAGTAGAAGTTGTTCCGGCTCAGTTAGGAAACACTGCCGGTGTAATTGGCGCAAGCTTATTGATTAAATCATAGAAAAAAGGCTTCCAATCGGAAGCCTTTTTTTTTGTTTGCTATAAAATTTCCATAACCGGATCTGAGTGTCTTATTTCAGGAATTTCCTTCAAGTTAGGAAGCTCAATCGGTTTAGGTGTATTTTTTGCTTCGGCTGCTTTTTCCGGCATCGGAGCCTTTGCCTGTTTAACTTTTGCGATAGCAGGATCAGGATTTGCCTTTTGTCTGTTGTATTCAAGCATAATCTGGTTGACAAATCTCTTTGTTTCGCCGTATGGAGGTATTTGGCCGCCGAATTTTTTTACATTTCCCGGGCCTGCATTGTAAGCTGCAAGCGCAAGTTCTGTAGAACCGAACATTTTATACATCATTTTATAATAAGTAAGTCCGGCTTTAATGTTTTCACTCAAGTAATAAGGGTTAAAGCCCATTCTGTGGGCAGTAGACGGAAGCAGCTGGAAAACTCCGACTGCACCGTAAGGACTTTTCAGCTCGTGTCTGAAGCCTGATTCTTTCTTAGCAATGCTTAATGCTAATGCGGGGTCAACATTCATCTCAATTGAATGTTTTACTATGGTTTCTTTAATTACACTCTCAGGAGTTGGAGCAGCTTGCACCCTAACGCATAGCAAAGCCAGCAATGCAATAGTTGTTAAGACTGTTTTTCTAATCATTGAAATCCTCTTATATTATTTGTAAATTGGATTCTGTATACTATTCTCAAAAATCCTCCCTACGGTTTCACTTTGTTCTCGCTTAGTTCCCATCAAAGCGTCTTTCCTAAATTTTTAGCTATCCTGTACAAGCCCCGACGGCTCATGACTAAAAACTTGTTAGGCGACTATCTCTGTTGTTCCCCGCGCTCCGGCTTGGATAAATAATTATACAGAATTTATGTCAAATCCATATTAATACAAAAAAGAAATTTTTTCAACCCTTTTGTTGTAAAATGTACACTTAATAGCCTTACCGGCTATTTATACAATGCTGAATTTTCGGTTAAGCAGACGGTGTTTACCGCACAGAAAATCTTCTTCCGTTGTATAGAGATTGATGAACTTATCAAAATTCATTAACGTAAGAAGTGAGAATATATCAGATTGTATATTGAAAAATCCTGCCTTAAACTCCCTTGCTGCATCCAAGAAATCTATTGTACAGTCCTGAACATAGCTTAAATCAAGCCCTACAGTCTGATGAGCATGAGATTTTAACTCTTCAACGAGCCTGTTAGTTTCTCTTGCATCCAGTTTTGGACTCAGAGGGGTTATAATGCAAAATTTTTGTGAACTCTGGATTTCCATATTATTATTTTAATAAGATTTGTGTGGAATATTAATTACCCGAAATTATGAAAAATCTCCAACTAAGGTATTATAAAATTTTGTAAAGTTATTGTATAATAATTTTGCATGTAATAACGTGTAAGGACGTTTCTGACGACCATTCTCGAACAACAGTATTACGGTCATATAGTCGAGAAAGGAGGTCGCACATGACAGAATGGCTAATAAAAATAGCTATCACCTTGTTAGTACTGATAGCTACTTTACAAACTGTCTTGTAAAGGAAACGGTCAAGCTCTAGTTCCAGCTAGGGCTTTTCCTTTACAAAAACATTATAACCTATTTAGTTATGATTTTCAAGTCTGGTTATGCGAACCTGATTATTGACACGGAGTTGTTTTCTGTAGTAATCTAAATACAGACATGTCTTTTATGGGAAGGGATTTATGTACATAAAACAGTTGGAGATAGACAACTTTAAGTCGTTTGCGAATAAAGTCGATATTCCTATGCTGCAAGGTTTTACAACCATTTCAGGGCCGAACGGCTCAGGAAAGAGCAATATTATCGATAGTATTCTTTTCGCTCTCGGGCTTTCAACAAGCCGTACGCTCCGTGCTGAAAAGCTCTTCCACCTTATATCAACCTACAATAAAAGAAACGAAGCCTTTGTAAAAGTTACTTTCGGCGAAACCGAGGACGGTGATTTTTCTGTGGCAAGGCGCATCAGAAAATCTTCGCAGGGATTTAATAGTATTTACTATCTTGATGACAAGATTGCAACGCTTTCTGATATTCACGCAAAACTTGAAAAATACAACATTACGCCTAACAGTTACAACGTAATGATGCAGGGCGATGTAATGAGTATTACAAACTGTACGCCGGGCGAGCGCCGTAAAATTATTGATGAAATTGCTGGTATTGCAGACTTTGACAGGCGTATAGAACAGGCAACAAATGAGTTAGATACTGTAGAAAAACGTGTAGTTAATTCAACCCTTATTCTTAACGAGGTTAACACCCGTCTTGAACAGCTCAAGGAAGAAAAAGAAGTTGCACTAAAGTATCAAAAACTTAAGGAAGAAAAAAACGGTTTAGAAAGTCAGATAAATACGGTTAAGTTCTTTGATTTGCGCAGAAATATCGAAAAAGCGCATGAAAATATTCTTGAATTTACCAAAAAGAAAAAGGAAGAAGAATTAAAGTCAAAGGATTTGGAAGAACGGCTTAAACTCATCAAAGAGAAGTATGATGAGATTTCCAAAACAATTACGGAAAAAGGCGAAGGACATCAGCTGGAATTAAAGCAAAAAGCCGAGGAAATCAAAGGTTCTATTGCGCGGAAAAATTCTTCAATTGTGTTTGCTGACAAACAAATTCAGGATAACCTTAAAACAATTGAGAATACCAAAAACGGTATTGAAGTTCAGCAGGGAAAAATTAAGGATGCCGAGCTGAAAATCTCTCTCAAGCAAGATGAAATTAAAGGAATTGAAAGGAATATTGAAGAGCAGAAAGCTATTCTGCATAAAATTCTTGAGGATATGTCCGGTCTGAATGAAACAGCTGAGAAACATATAGAAAAACGAAATACATTAAGAAAAGAGTTGGAAGCTTTGCAGGATAAGGAAACAAAACTTATTCAAAAGCAGGCTCCTTTGGAAGCAGATTTGTCGACCAAGAAAAAATCTCTTGAAGATGCAAGGGGTAAATTGGCTGAACTTGAGGCATTCAAAGCGAATTTCTCTGAAACAAAAGCGTCGAAAGAGCTTTTGATAGAACAATTGGGTAAAGAACTTGACGATTTCAAAATTATCCTTAAAAACACATTGTATGAATATGATAAGACTAAAAATGAAATCACAGACATGGACTACGACCTTCAAGCTGCACGTAAGAAAATATATCAGCTTGAAGCAGTTAAGCAAGCGAACGAAGATGCTAACCTCGGACGTGCGGTTGATACAGTTGTAGGGGCAAATATCAGAGGTGTGCATGCGCCATTGATGAAGCTCGGGCAGGTTGACGAAGAGTATTCTACTGCCATGGAAATTGCAGTTGGCGGCAGAATGGCTCACATTGTTGTTGATGATGAGCATGTTGCTTCAACCTGTATTGAACTCCTGAAGTCGTCAAACGCAGGCAGGGCTACATTTGTTCCGCTCAACAAAATTGTTAAATGTCCAAGAAGTCTCAATCTTCCAAAAGATAAGGGTGTAATTGATTTCGCGATTAACCTGATTGACTTTGACGATGAGTATTTGAACGCTTTCTATTATGCAGTCGGCGAAACTCTTGTTGTTGAGGATAGAAGTGTTGCAAACAAATTAATCGGAAAGTACAGAATGGTTACGCTCTCCGGCGACCTGTTTGAAAAATCAGGTTCAATTACGGGCGGTGCTGTTCGTAAAACAGGCTTGAAGTTTGCGCAAAACTCCGACAGCGAGATTGATACGCTTAAATCAAGGCTTAAGGATATGGAATCAAAATACGCAGCTTTGATTTCCAAGCGTTCTTCTCTTGAAGGAAAAATGGAAGATGTCAGAGGTAAATATTCTTCTTCTACGACTGAATTTAACAAGGCGAAACTTGAACTTGCTAACCTTGAAACAAGTTTTGCAAACACACAGCAAAACATTGATGAAAAACAGGAGTTCATTAAAGTTACTGAACCGGAAATTACATCAATAGAAAAAACGCTTGATAAAATTGAAGAAGAACATATAGATATTTCTGAAAAAATGACAGATGTTCAGACTTCAATCACAGAAGTAGAAAAGCTTATGAACGATGCTGACCTTAAGGATTTGAAAGAGAAAACAGCCGGAGTCGAAGCTGAGATTAAGCGCTATGAAAAGAATATGGCGGATGCGAATAACGAAATCGAAGGTCTGCACCAGAGAATTGATTTTATTAATACAACAATCAAAACGCACAATGATACGATAGAGCGTTCTCTTGGCGTAAATAAAGATTTGGAGCTTGATAAAGCTAAATTTGCAGAAGAAATTAAAGGTTTGAATGAGCAGCTTGAAGTTCTGGAAATTCAGATTAAGGAGATTACCGACAAGCTGGGTGAACTCTTAAAACAGAGGGATGATATTAACAAAGACCTTGTTGATATTGAAACTCAGAGAAACCTTAAGGCTTCTGATATTGAGAAAATTGCCGAGCAGATAGAATCTTTCAAGGCCAGAAGACGCGAGTTAGAGCCTCAGCTTGAAGAAACAAGAAATGTTCTTACTGAGGCGGGGGTAAATATCAATGAGCTTACTCCTGTAGAGATGTCTATTGAAGAAATTACGTCGCGTATTCAGCGTTTGCAAAAGAGAATGGATGATTTGGGCGCTGTTAATATGAAAGCGCTGGAAGATTTTGAAAACGTATCTGCACGCCAGCAGGAACTCCATAGCCAGATTGAAACTTTGAGTCATGAAAGAGAACAAATCTTAGAAAGAATGCGCGGGTATGAGGATTTGAAGAAAGAAACTTTCCTCAAAACTTATAATGTGATTAATGAAAACTTTAAAGATATATTCCACAGGCTTTCTGACGGTGAAGGTACTTTAATTCTGGAAAATGAGGAAAAACCTTTTGAAGGCGGGCTTGATATTGAGGCGCAGCCGAGAGATAAAAAGAAGCAGCGTCTTGCGGGTATGTCGGGCGGAGAAAAGGCTTTAACAGCGCTTTCTTTTGTATTTGCTATTCAAAAGTATATGCCGGCTCCTTTCTATGCGTTTGACGAAGTTGATGCAAGTTTGGATGGTATAAATGTAGAAAAATTAGCGCATATCGTTCAGTCGCAGGCTGAAACGACTCAGTTTATTGTTGTAAGCCACAGAAAACCAATGATTGAATCTGCAAACAGGACAATCGGGGTTACGCAGAAGGAAAAAGGAATTTCAAAGGTTACAGGGGTTAAGCTGAGGGATTAAACTCCTGAATTTGAAGGAGTACTCAAGGGAAGAAACAAATTAAAATACAAATATGGCAGTAAATAATATAGACAGCACGAATATTTTACATCAGCAGGAGAAAAGCTTTGTTCAGGAAGCAGAAGTCGATGGTATAGAAATCCTTGTTAATATGGCAAAACAAGGAAAAATCGACCCGTGGAATGTTGATATTGTTGAGGTTACGGATAAATATCTTATGCACCTTTTCCAATCAAAGGCGCAAAATCTGAGATTAACCGGCAGAACTCTTTTATTTGCAGCTATTCTTTTAAAGCTAAAATCAAATGTTCTGGAGGGGATTGATGTTCTTGATTTTGAACCTCAGCATCAGGACGAATTTAATTATGATGATGAAATGCCTCTTGACTATGAGGAAGAGTATATTCCGACAAATAATGTAATTTCTATTGACGAAGTTTTGCAGAGAAGAACAAGCGTAAGGCTTAATCATAACCGTGTTGTTACACTGCGTGACTTAATCCGTCAATTGGAATTTTATGAAATGCTTGATAAAAAGCAGTCTTTGAAAAACGCTCACGAGCGTGCAAAAAGACGTGTTCAAAATTATGCAAAACTTTCTCCAGATGATATTATTAACCTTGCGCATGATGAATATATCGAAAACGGCGTTCAGCGGCTGAAAGCTAATCTTTCCGAAATTTTGAGCAGACAGGATAAGATTGAACTAAACGAACTTACACTTCTTGGTATGGATAAGATTAGCGCGTATATTTCACTTCTGTTTCTTACGGTTGAGAGTGATTATGATTTGGAGCAGGATGAGTTTTACGGTGATTTGTACGTGATTAGGCGCGAGGAAAATCCTGCAGAAGAATTGGACAGAAGTATAAATAATGTACAAAATATTTTAGCGGAGGAAACGAATGGAACAGTTGAAATCCAGAATTGAAGCCGTTTTATTTGTAACCGCAAAAGTGCTTCAAATTAAGGATATTGCAGAAATTCTGGAAGAAGAGCCGGAAAAAGTTGAAGAGGCGCTTCTGGAATTAATTATGGATTACGCTTCCAGAGAAGGGGCGTTAGAAATTGATGACGAGAACGGGTATATTTTACAGGTTAAGGAAGAACATCTTGATATTGTCGAAAAACTTTGTCCTGTGGAGTTAAAACCTCCTGTATTGAAAACATTAACAGTAATTGCCCTGAAAGAACCTATAAGACAGTCACTGCTTAAAGATTTGCGCGGGTCTAATGCGTATGAACATGTGCAGGAACTTTTGGAAAAGGGGCTTATATCCAGACATAAGGATAAGAACGGCAGGTCTTTTAATATAAAAACAACGCCTAAGTTTGCTGAGTATTTTAAGCTCAAAGGCGATGTCAGAGCGCTGGTTAAGACTCTTAACATAGACAAAGGGGTAAAAGACGATGAGGAAGATTCACGTCAGACTGCTCCACCGGTTGAAAAAGGGGTAAAAGGCGATGAGGGGTAGAGTTGTTCTCTATTCTCTGCTTGCGGCAGGGCTAGCTGCTGCATTTTATTTTAATAGTAATGCTGATACTATTTATGCGCAATTGGGAAACCGTTATTATAAGCAGAACAATATAAAAAAAGCTCAGGAGTTTTACGAAAAATCTTTTGCCCTTGGCAACAAAGACACCGGCGTAAGAGAAATTTATGTAAATTCTATAATTAATTCTCCTCTGGATATTGACGCACAGGAAAAACTTGTCAGGCTTGCAGAGGACAATATTCAAGACGCTGCCTCAATAAAGGCTAAATATTTTTTATATGATTTAAAGCGCGAAATACACAGACAATATCCTTTAAACTATATTAAACAGGCTCCTTTTAACCAGCAGATTGTCAGATGGAATAAATTCCCTATAACCTATGGGTTTAAAAACAGTGCGGGTGTGCCACGGGAGTTTGTTAACGAAATAAGCAGTGCTTTTTCTGAATGGGAACGGGAAGGCAATGTGATGTTTAGTGAAACAGAGGAAAATCCTAATATTGTCATAAACTTTGTTAAGAACAACAAAAATGAAAGTATGGAATACGGAAAAAAGTATGTTGTTGCTTATACAGAACCGAAAATTTCCGGTGATATTTTAGAAGGTATGAATATTAATTTTTATATTCAGGATCCTGAAGGCAAAAATTTTACGCGAAACCAAATTTACAATACAGCATTGCATGAAATCTTTCACGCGCTCGGTTTTATGGGTCATAGCTTTGACCCTGATAATATAATGTATCTTGCAAAAGACAATAATGCTATCGCAAACGATACGCGTGAATCGCTGACAGAAGCTGATACAAGCACGCTGCAGCTTCTTTACAAAATAAAACCGGATGTGACAAATTCTTCTGTGCTCAAAAGCGAATATGTTCCATATCTTGTGCTCGGCGATGACGAAGAGCTAAATTCTTCAAAAGCAAGAGAAGCAAAAAATTATATTTACCACGCTCCGACACTTCCGAGCGGGTATATAGATCTTGCAGAAAGCCTTGTTGCCGAGAAACGTTATCCGGAA
>ULSL01033727.1_pt1 | contig 11616 bp, 10 predicted proteins | sample 1956321 | NCBI WGS metagenome assembly ULSL01 (sample SAMEA4835707, study PRJEB28245) | human gut metagenome | biome: gut microbiome; material: fecal sample | place: Denmark | collected 2008
CACATCAGCCTGCGCTACAGCCATGTTGGAAGCGATATGACCATGCATACCGGTCATGCCCAAGGAGCGTTCATCAGACTCGGGATAAACGCCAATGCCCATCAGCGTATTTACTACCGGCAAATCAGCCTTCTTGGCCAGCTCCAGCAGTTCTTCCTGCGCGCCGCTGTTGACAGCGCCGCCGCCAACCAGCAGTACCGGACGCTGTGCCTTGTTCAGCACTGCCGCTGCCTGCTGCAGCTGCTCCGGTGTTGCCTGCGGCAACTCTTCCGCTTCAGAAGCTGCCTGCGGCTCGCTCCATTCCAGCTCCTCAACCTGCACGCTGCTTGGAATATCCACCAGCACAGGTCCCGGTCTGCCCTCCTGCGCCAAGGAAAATGCTTTGCGCAGTGCCGGCAGAAGCTCTTCCTTGCTGCGTACCAGCATGTTGTATTTGGTAATCGGCATTGTAACACCGACAATATCAATCTCCTGGAAGGAATCACGTCCCAGCATGCTTACGCCAACCTGACCGGTAATCGCTACCAGCGGAATGGAATCAAGATAAGCAGTTGCCAAGCCGGTAACAATGTTTGTAGCACCGGGACCGGAGGTTGCGATACATACGCCGGTTCTGCCGCTCGCACGGGCATAACCGTCAGCTGCGTGAATAGCGCCCTGCTCATGTGCTGTCAGCACATTTTTCAGCGGTGCATCGTATAATGCATCATACAAAGGAATCACAGCACCTCCGGGATAACCGAAGACTGTATCTACGCCCTGCTCCAAAAGGACCTTTACAATGGCTTCTGAGCCCTTCAACTTCATCAGTCCGTCCCCCTTACGCCATAGTAGCTACAGACTCAACTGCAACCTGCTTAGCCAGCAGCTTGGCAACCTGAGCAGCAGCTACATCTGCCAGCTGGATTTCCAGCTTCAGACGATTTTCTTCTGCATCCATGCGTAGGGAGCGTACCTGAGCACCTTGCTTGGAAAGCACACGCAATACACGCGGCAATAAAGTTTCATCATTCTGACCAGTTACCAATACCTTTTCAAACATGTTAATTCCTCCTATCAAGAACACCTGAATTTACTACTACGTCAATTATCTTTTGATGGACTTTTCAGGAGTAGTATTAAAAAAACGCCCCTGCATATATGCAGGGGCGTATAATACGCGGTACCACCCTAATTTATTACTTTCAGCACCAGTCCATCAACCGGCTCGGAAATAACGCATCCGTTGCGCATCAGTCTACTTGCAAAGCTTTCGCTGACGAGTTCATGGGTGATTTAATCAATAAGGCTTCGTACCGGTTTGCACCAGACACCGGCTCTCTAAAACTCTACGCTTATCTTTAGTCCCAATCATAACCTTTGGTTGTCAATTTGAAATTACTGATACTATACACCCATCTAAATCGTTTGTCAACACCTTTTTGCAAAATTTTACATTTTTCTTCTTTTAGTCACTGTACATGAACATTTTCAGCTTTTTGTCTATTGCACGTAAACTAATCAAATGATTAAAAATTTCGCGTTACTTTTCAGTAGACAAAGTACACTAATATCCATTATGCAAAAACACGTTAAAGACAGTATTTTGTATCGTTTAAAACAAAAGACTTCCCAAAATTTTTTTGGGAAGCCCTTGAATTTTAATTTCAGATATTCTTCAATTTTGCAGCTACATTCTCTTTGATTGCAGCAGCATATTCAGCATGATGCGCCTCCAAGAATGCCTTCATGTCAGCAGCAACATTGCCTTCTTCCTTCGGATTCAGCGCCTTTCTGTAGCCAAGCACTAGTGCGCGGTCGGCAGCGTCTGCTGTCGGCTCACAGCCACAGGCAGCACACAGCTTGCCGAACAGGTCGGCATCCAGAGCTTTGGCAAGCTCTATTGCGCTCATCCAGAGGATATTGTTCATTTTAAAATGAACCTTGCCCTTCAGATATTTCATAGCAGCAGCGGTATCGTTCATAGCGATATCCGCATTTTTAAAGCTCAGGCGATAGCCGAAGGTGTCAGCAATCTCGCAGTGCAGCTGCAGGTTATCGTTTACAGCCTCTGCGTCCTTCAGCGGGTCAAGGCAGATAGAGCTCAGCTTAATACCGTTACGCTGCAGCTCGTTACCGATCAGGTAATGCTCCTGCGGAGTCAGCACCTTACCGGGCTTGGAAAGATCCAGCTCAAAATCAATATCCCACGGAGTATTCTTCAAATAGGAGTTATAGATGAACTGGATATGCATAATTGCTTCGCCGTATTCCAGAACGATGCGGTGCAGCTGATTTTCCGTAAAGGTAATCTTGCTGCTGCCAACCTTGAACTCAGCGTTCAGATAGGAAGCATGCACAGCAGCACGGAAGGTTTCGTTGAACTGCTCAAAGCGTTTGTCAACAGCCTCATCGGACAGCTTTTCAATGCCCAGGTCAATTTTATCGCTGCAGTCAAAGCCAATCATGCTGTAACCGTAAAGCAGAGCCTTAACGATTTCCTCTTCGGTTTTCAGGCCGGCAGCATTAGCGCCGTAGCCTTCCTTGTAGCCCTCTTCGAGCACGCCCCAGGTTGCGGTATCCACAGCCTGTACAAAGTAACGCTGCAGAGCCTCGCTGTCCTCGGTAGTAAAATCAACCAATACCGGTTTCAGCTGACGTTTACCAAACAGCTCTGCCACAACCGCATCTGCCTCGCCCAGCCAATCGCTGAAGCCGATGCTGGCACCCTTAGTGCCGCAGGCAGTCGGTGCGGTCCATTTAACATAGCGGCGCACCAACGCAGCATTATTCGCGTTTAACGCCATAACAGAAACATGTACGTCCTTAACGTCTGCTTCCTTTTCAACATCCTTCCACAGTGCGCTCAGAGCAGCTTCACCCTTCGCAGCAAAAGCCAGGCGCTTGCCTTCCTCAGTATTTACCAGTGCCAGCCAGTTACCCTGTACATCACACAAAGAAGTTTCTATAACTTCACCTGCAGCCTCACGCAAAGCTGCCAATGCATCAATTTGCTTTAATGCCATAACCTAATCTTCCTCCATTTACTTACAATTAGTCATAATAATATTATGAACAAAAATCGTCTATTACGCAAGCAAAAACTTTGCAGATAGCAAAAAAACTTGCGTTTGTATACAAAATACCACCGCAGCAATAGGAAATTATCTTGTTTTCCTGGAAAATATATCCCCCTTTTCCGATATTTAGTGTAAGGTTATCAACAGTATCAACAGACTTATCCACAGTTTTTGTGCATAACTTTTAGTTATGCAGAGTGTTATCCACCAGCCTCTGAGAAAAAAGTGGCTTGTTTACAAGGATTTTACACAATTATCAACATGTTATGCACAATCTGTGGATAACTTTAATAACAACTAGGGGGAGATTTCCACAACACTATATCTAGGGGTCCCGCTTCGTCCCGCTCACAAGCAAAACAGCCTTTTAAAACGTCAAAAACAGCGAACAAACTATTATTTGTCGCTGTTTCCGATGCAAAATTAAATTTTATTCTGCTTACCAGAGATTAAGCAGATGCTGCAAAAGCAGGCTTACAAACGTAATACCTGCCCAACAGCCAAGACCGAGTCCCAAAGGCTTGCTGCTTGTTGTCACAAGCTTGACTATATTCGTATTCAGACCTACCGCAGCCATCGCCATAACGATAAAGAACTTACTAAGCCATTTTAGTGGGGCAAAAATCTCTGCTGCTACACCCATGCTTGTCGCCAACGTAGTGATAAGCGAAGCCAGTACGAAGTACAGTATAAAGCTCGGCACAATGCTCCTGATATTCACTTCATGATTTGCATCCTGTTCACGCTTACCCACAAGATAGCCTAAAACCAGCGTAATCGGAATAATTGCCAATGTACGCGTCAGCTTTACCGTCACCGCCTTATCCAAAGTTGCCGTTCCCAGACCGAACATTGCATCCCAGGTCGCCGCCGTTGCCGTAACAGAAGAAGTATCGTTAACAGCAGTACCGGCAAAAATACCGAAGGCTTCACCGCTTGTCGTAGAAAATCCCAGCACCGTACCCAACCAAGGGAAAAGCAGCGCTGCCAGTACATTAAAGAAAAAGATAACACTGATAGCCTGCGCTACCTCTTCATCGTCTGCCTTTATGACAGGCGCTGTCGCTGCCACCGCACTGCCGCCGCAGATAGACGAACCTACACCGATAAGTGTGGAAATCTTGCCAGGAATATTCATCACCTTATGCAATACATAAGCTACGATAAGCGAGGTTGCAATCGTGCAAACGATAATCGGCAGTGACTGCTTGCCGGTTGCCAGTACTACGGAAATATTCAGACCGAAGCCAAGCAGGATTACTGCGTATTGCAGCACCTTTTTGGATACAAAGCCTACCCCGCTTTTAAATGCAGCCTGCACGGGCCACACAAGCGCCACCAGCATACCTAAAAGAATTGCAAATACCGGCGCGCCGACAACAGGCACCAGCTTGCCTAAAAACCAGCACGGCACTGCCAAAACAGCACATAAGATAATACCGCGCCACTTATCTGAGAAAAAGCTCATTATAACACCTCCATAAAAAACAAATATAATTATAGCATAATCAGCCGATATTTTTCAAAAATGGGCATTATTGCTAAACGCAAAAACTCCTGCTGACGGGCTTCAGCCTGTTAACAGGAGTTTATTTTTTATCTTCTTAGCTGCGACCAGATAAACAGTGCCAATCCCGCCCAAATGCAGCCAAAGGCTGTAGCAGTAGTACCGGTAAACGGTTCACCGTAAATCAGCACGCCAATCATCAGCGATATTGACGGCGAAATATATTGCAAAAAGCCTACAATATTCAAAGGCAGCTTACGCGCGCAGGCCGTAAACAACAGCATTGGCGTCGCCGTAACAGCGCCGGCACCTGCCAAAAGCAGCAGCGTACCCATATCGCAGCTTTGATAAACAGTACCTTCGTTGATACTAAGGTAATATAAGTAGCCTGCAGCCAAGGGCGAAATCAATAGTGTTTCCAACAGAATACTCGTCATCGGTTGGGCAACAATAATTTTTTTCAGTAAACCATAGAAGGCAAAGGTTAATGGCAGCGTCAGTGCTACCCAAGGCAGGCCGCCGTTATGGACAATAATCACACCAATGCCGACAGCAGCGCAGCTAACTGCTGCAATCTGCAGCTTAGCAAGGCGCTCACGCAGAAATACTACACCAAAGAGCACATTCATCAGCGGGCTGATATAATAGCCCATGCTTGTTTCTACAATGCGTCCAGCTTCTACCGCCCAGATAAAAATACCCCAGTTGAAGCTGATCATAATTGCTGCCAACACCATGCAGCAGGCTGTCTTTTTCGTACTGAAAATCGCCTTGGTTTCCTGCATAAAGATGTTCAGCTTGCCTGTTGCCAATAACAAGAGAAAGACGAAAACGGCTGACCATAAAAAACGGCTCGCCAAAATTTCCATCGCCTCAACATGCTGCAGCAGCTTCCAGTATATCGGCAGCACGCCCCATAACAGATAGGCACCAAGACCATAAAAAATACCAAGTCTATAGTTTTTATCCATAAGAAAATACCCCTCTGTAAAAAATTATTATATGATTTACATAAGATAAACGAAAAGTTCCGAGGACCATTTTTTCAGCATATGTTATTTTATTTTTGTAATTTTTTCGGTATCGGAATCCAAATAGCTGTAATCGCCGCTACAATCGGCAGCCATACCAAAAGCTGCATAACCATCGGCAGGCCGAACTTATCGGCCAGCACGCCGAGAATCGTTACGCCAAAACCGCCTAAGCCAACACTGAAGCCGATTGTCAGACCGGACGCCATACCAACATTATTAGGCATCATGCACTGTGCAATGATAATCGTAGTTGCAAAGGAACCGATGATGCAAAAGCCGGCAATAACAACAGAAGCCATCGCAAAAAGCTTAGTCGTAGCAATCGTAATACAGTAAATCGCCGGAATACTCAGCGTAATAGAGCCCAAAAGAATTTTACGTGCTCCCAACCTGTCACTCAAAATTGAACCGACATAGGTACCTGCCACACCGCCTAAAAGGAAGCCGGACACCAGACTGCTGGAGAAAACTGCCTCAAAGCCGCGGAACTTCATAAAATACAACGGCAGATATGTTGAAATACCGCTGTGAATAGAAGAACGCATAAAGATATAGAACAAAATCAGGAAAAGCGCAAAATACGACATTTTTTCGCTTGTACCGTCTGCAGCCTGCTTAGCCTGCTGTACCTCATGCTCCTTGTTAACACGGATATAATCCGGCATCGCCTTAGCCATCAGCAAGAATACTAGCAGGCCGGGAACAGCAAAATACATGGTGTTATGAATACCACCGGCCAAGCCTAAAAGAAAGGTCATGAAGATAGAGCCCACCGCCATACCGGCGTTACCGCCGATAGAAAATAAGCCCATATTCTTCGTGCGATTTGTATCATCACTCAAAAAATTTACTGTTTTGGAAGCCTGCGGATGGTATGTTGCACTCGCCAGGCTGATGAAGATGACCGTGCATAAAAGCAGCGTATAGCTGGAAACCCAGCCTACAAAGGCAAAGCCTGCACCTGCCAGCGCTGCGCAAAGCGGCAGAAAGCGCGGCAGCGAGCGCCTGTCGGTAAGATAGCCGAAGGCCGGCTGAATAACGGATGACATAATATTTTGCAGCAGTACAATCGCTGCCAATTGTGAATAGCTCAAGGAAAACAGCTCCTTCAGCTGCGGTAAAACGATAGGCAGCGCACCCGCCTGCATATCGGTAACAAGATGTCCCAATGCCAATGCGACAACAGGATAATACATTTTATTCATATAAAAACTCCTTTATAACGCTGTACCCTTTGTCGGTACAGTTAATTTACTCATATCAATCTTTTCCAGCTCCAGCAAACGCACCTTGCGCCACATACCGCCGCCATAGCCGGTAAGGCTGCCATCAGCGCCTATTACGCGATGACAGGGAATAATAATGCACAACGGATTACGTCCCACTGCACCGCCTACAGCCTGCGCCGACATACGCGCAAGACTACGCTGCGCTGCTATTTTGCGCGCAATATCGCCGTAAGTAATAAGGCTGCCATAGGGAATATTTTGCAATATCTTCCAGACACGTTCCTGAAAATCACTGCCGGTAAATTGCAAAGGTACATTTACCTTCGGCTCGCAGCCTGCAAAATACTCCGCCAACCACTTTTCGGCAAGTGCAAATACAGGCAGCTCCGCATTTTGTGCATCTTGAATATCTTTGTCGCCGTAATGCTTATCGTCTGCAAACCATAGACCGGTTAAACTTTCACCATCACTGCGTAAAGTTATTTCGCCTAAAGGCGAGGAAATCTTTTTATAGTACAACATCTTCAACCTCATTTATTTTGCGTGGTAGCACTAAGGGGAATAGAACCCTTATAATTTAACGTTTTTTCGCAGGCGCATAATCCTTCATACCATCTATCGCACCGCCGGCAATCGCCCAAAGGTAGATGGCTGCCGTGCTGCCGTAGGGACTGTAACGCTTTTGATATTTATTAAACAGCTCGCGGGTTATTTTACAGTGATGATACAGCATCCGCAAACCGCGCTGAATTGCCAGATCGTCATAGCTCAAAATATCCGGACGCTGCAGGCAGAACAGTAAAATCATTTCTGCCGTCCATTTACCGATACCCTTTAGGCTGCTCAGAGCTATAATTGCCTTTGCGTCACTCATCTGCTCCACTGCCTGCAAATCAAACTCACCGCTGACGATTTTGTCTGCAAAATCCTTGATGTATTCTGCCTTACGCAGGCTCATGCCCAAGGCCTGCAGCTCCTCAGCCGACGCAGCATACACAGTCGCAGGCGTAACATCTGTCAGCCTTGCTTCAATACGTGCCCAAATAGTTGCCTGCGCCTTAGATGATATCTGCTGCCCGACAATGTGACGTACAACAGCAGCAAAAAGATTAGCGTCCAGCTTGCGCTCGATATGACCGATTTGCTCTATCGCCCACGCCAGCTTCTTATCCTTGCGCTTAAGATAATTTATTTCTTTATCGCCATATTGAAAGTACATCGCTGCACCTGCCTTCTGAAAGTATAATGATATTATAACGCTTACAAAGCAAAAAGAATAGCGGATAAGCATACAAATTCAGCAGAAGCTTTGCGAAAAAAGAAAAAGCCAAACAGCTTCGCGCTGTATGGCTCATATTAAAGACACTCGATAATAGCTTTTAAAATTGCGCTGGTTTCCTCTAACGGTCTAGCAAGCCTCTCGTCAAACACCATTTCCGGCAGGAGCGGCACATGTACAAAGCCAACCTTCGTTGTCGTACCGGCGTAGGCATTGGCAGCACGGTAAAAAATTTCGTTGCAGACATAGCCGCCGGAAGCAAACTCCAGCTGCACGGGCAACTTCTGCGCACGTAAAGAGCGGACTATTTCATGTACAGGAATCGTAGCAAAGTAGGCGGCGGGGGCGTCAGCAAGAATTGGCTCATTCCACGGCTTACGTCCCATATTATCCTCGATAAGCGCATCCTTGATGTTTAATGCCGCAAGATTGATATCTATTTTCGTCGTGCCGCTGTTCATGCCCGTCATAAGGATGACGTCAGGCTGCACGCGCTGCGCCTCCTCGAGCAGCAGGCGCGGCGCAAGGCCAAAGATGTTAGGCACGCGCAGCTTATGGATGTGATAGTTATTTATAGTTTCAGGTAAAGCCTGTACGACTTCCCACGATGGATTCATTGTGTAATGAGCGAAGGGGTCGAAAGCTGTGAGGAGAAGAGTGGTCATGAGTTTTTCTCCGCATGCTCTTTTTTATATTCTAAAAACTCAGGCTCTACTTCTCTTGTAAATCTTTCCACAAATTTATCGCTAATTTCTCGGATAGCTTGTATAATCATCTCTTTATTCTTATCCCAATCCGAAAAATCTAAATGATAATGAAAAAATGCAGCTTCATTATACCCGCCATTATTACTTTTTACCGCTTCACGTAAACCCAACTTATCCTTATCAGACATGGCCTCTACTATTTCTGCCATTAATAAACTCAATTTCTGATATAATTTCTTATGACGCTCTGCTTTCTTTTTCGAATAACCCCATTCACACATCCTGAAAGAAATATATGGCCCATTTTTATCGCTATCAATTCTCCAAAATAATTTATACCATTCAGCTTTTTTGAATTCACTCCACTTAACTACAGTCTGTGTCCAAGGTCGGCCAAAAGAACTTCCCATATAAATCTCATATTCGCCTTCATAGCGCCCTGTACTTTTATCCCAACGTTCTTTTGGAAAAATTTCTCGCAAAAAAGTATATTGAGCAACATGATAGTTTACAATATTCAATTCCCACCAAGGTACGCCAAAAGGCAGCCAATATTGTTTATGTTCTTCAACCCACTGTAAATTCGCTTCAAGACAATCAAAATAATCTTTGATTATTTCGCTTTCGTTAAGATAATCAGCTAATAAATTCCTTACATATTCTCCTGTTATTTTTACATCAGCAACAGTAACATCATCCCAATCATTATAAAAACCTGTCTTCCAATACACTGTAATAATTTTCGATAATGGCTTTTCTTTGTATATTTCTTGTAGACCTCTTTTATATCTTTCAATTTGTTGATCATGTTCGTTAGAATATGTCTTGTCTTCTATGATAACAGCTATATCGTTATTGACTATCACAAGAACGTCTATCTTAACGTGAATCGACTTATTATCAACTTTTACTTTTCTACTAAACTGCCTAAAAATATCGACCGAAACAATTTTTTTTACAACAAATTCTTTTACATTCGTCAGTTTAAAAATAATCTTCTTCGCCATTTCTTGCAACACAGGCTTAGAGCCATCATTAAACCAATTCAAGCACCAACAAATAAAAGCGTCTTGAGATAATTCGCTTGTCGCAAAACTGAACAAGTTATTTCTAATTGCTTTTTTCACATCAATCATCTCCCATCCCTAATCCATACGAAAGAACAACCAAAGGCTTGTCATTGTCAGTATGCCCATCTTAAGATTCTTCAAACCATTCTGCATCTCCGCATAGATATTTCACAAAGCGATAATAAGCACTTACCTGCAATTTATCAAGATATTTTAAGGCTTTATGCTCAATATGTAACGGTACACCATAATAAGCACCTGCAACCGCGCCTGTAATAGCAGCAATTGTATCACTATCACCTCCTATAGATATGGCATTTCTGATCGCATCTTCAAAACTTGTCGCCTCAAAGAATGCTTTTAATGCCTGCGGTACAGTTTCCTGACACGTTTCATTGAATTCGTAGTCAGCTCGTATCTCGTCTAACGTAAAATTCATCGGATAGTACTCAGCATTTATCACAGCAAAAATTTCTTCTTTTTTGCTTTCGTGCAAAGCCATATAGGCTGCAACTGCAGTAGCTTCAGCACCTTTTATACCTTCCGGATGATTATGCGTTACGCTGGTAACTATCCTAGAGAGCTCTTTTACTTCTTCCAAAGATTTAGCAAAATATACTACAGGACTAACACGCATCACCGAGCCATTACCAAAACTATTATACGGTTGGGGATTATTCGAGCAGAGCCAATCAGAAAACATGCTGCCATAACCAGCTTTAGGATATTTTATTCCCCAAAGCTGCATTTGTTTTATCGTTTCAGCAGCAAGTTTGCTGTAATCTTTCTCACATTCTACCAAAGCACTCGCAACAGCCAACGTCATGATGCTATCATCAGTTGGGCAGCAATGCTCGGAGAATAAAGGAAAATCTTTCGTTTTTATTTCATTGAATTCATATACAGAACCAACGATATCGCCAATAATAGCACCTAACACACGGCGTATCTTTCTTTTAAGCAAAGCTGCTTCCTTCCAGTCAATCCCTTCAACATGCATGACTTCTGTACTTTCCTCTTTCTTAGCAAACACTTTCTCAGTTATCTCTTTCCAATGCCAGTCTGAAGGAGCCTTGCCTTCAATGCACACCATAGCGAAGACAGAGACTGCCATATCATAGTCGCACGCTCCATCTGGTGCTTCAAGAACATAGATATGATTATTGCCCTCTTTATCCATTTTGCCATACTCAACACGATAGTTTTTCTTGATATGTACGCCATCATAGCGAATATATCCTTCAACCAGACTTTGGATGAAGTCGACGGGTCTATCTGCAATTACATCAAGATTTACGCAGATGAATTCGTCCATGACAGGGCGCATATTACACATATACTTCATGATTTTGTCTTCAAACTCATATACATTCATATATGAATTGATGTTAAGCACACATGGAGCTGCTCCCTTGCAATTTATTCTTTCACAAGGAATGATTTCAATATTAGAAGCGTTAGTTTTGTTTTCTTCGTAGGACATATTTTTCACCTCGTAGCCAAGACACCAGGATTTCATACTTCATCTTTGAAATATTTCTCCCTAAATTGATTTCACCTATAGTTACGTTGCACGCTTAAAATTTCGCCCGGTTTTGAGAAATTTTTTAGATATTATATACTATCCAGAGAAAAAGTGTAAATTTAAGTATCTACACATAAAAAAACAGCTCATGCATCGCATGAGCTGTTTTTCTAACCGGCAGCTATCTATCCTCCCAGGCCGCTTCC
>ULSL01057294.1_pt1 | contig 11604 bp, 8 predicted proteins | sample 1956321 | NCBI WGS metagenome assembly ULSL01 (sample SAMEA4835707, study PRJEB28245) | human gut metagenome | biome: gut microbiome; material: fecal sample | place: Denmark | collected 2008
CATAAGAAAATCCATTTAAAGAAGTTGGAAATGCTTCTGAAAAGATGAATTGAATCTTTGGTTTATTATACTCATCTAAACCAATTGCACTAACGTTTGTCCAATATGACTCTAACCTAAAATAATCTTGTTTAGAAATTAAATTATCTGGGTCAGGAATTGCCAATTTTTCATCATGGATAAGGTTTAACCAATTATAAAGAGTAATATAATTAGTATAATCTCCGTTAATCTCAAATGAGAAAGTTAATAAAGGAAATGGTTCTTTAGAATGAGAAGAAACATAAACATTTCCAGAAGCATATCGTTGTGAAATCGCTTTAATTGTAATATCAGGAATTTTAATCTTGCTAAGAGCAAATTGAACTGAATTTTTATTAACAGATTCTTTGGAAATATTAAGAGTTGTTTTATTCAAACGCATTAAAGGCTGCGGCATATTAAAAAGAAATATCCACTTATCTGCCCTTGTCTTATTAAGAGGACTTTGAATAATTGGTTGTTCAGTTTTCATTAAACAATGTCTACTCTGGATAAAAGATTTAAATTAGGCACCATAAATTGTGCTGGATATTTTTCAAACCGGCAAAATGCAGTTTTATTAGCGTTTATTTTGGTAATAACATTTTCTGCTTTAGGAAATGTGATACTTATTTCAGTATTTCCAGAATTTTTAATTACAACTGTATAAGAAAATATATTAATATTCGGCATATTAGTAAAATTCCAATTTACAGTTCTATCAGTATTAGTTTGAATAATATAGCAAGGATCAATACCATCTGAGGCATAATCAAAATTCATATTATCGGTATAATTAATGATTTTATTATGACTTATTTCGGAAGTACTAATAGCATCATCAACATATTTTTTAGTTGCAGCATGGTTATCATTAGTAGGTGTTACAATCGTAACAGGTTTACCTTCAATTGATGGACCGCTACCTCTTACATAGAAACCATTTATTATACCATCAACATTTGCATATATCGCTATTGCATCAGTCTTACAAACCTGAGTATAATAATTTCCTTCAGCTGGACCATATTGTATAGAACGATATTCTGGATAGATTTTTTCTTGCCAGGTTCTATCATTATTAAAAATTACGCCTCCTTGCCAAGAGGCAGGTAACCTGCCTCCACTAGCAATATTTGCAATTACTTGCTGATAAGTTACGGTATGAGGATTAGACTTATTATCAATATGGGCAGTTAAATCTGCAGATTTGGCAAATGTATCTGAAATAAGATTATCAGGAACTGTGCCGGAAGCAGGAATTAATAATACTTCATTAGGAGAAGTGCCGGCATTATAGTTTACGGCAGTTCCAAAATCTTTTTTAAAATAATTAGAAACTGTTCCTAAAGTAACTTTATTAGCTTCTTCCTTATAAACAGAATTAACTGAATCAAATTGTAAAACATAAAATAAACTAGTGTCTGCCAAAGGATCAGTAAGTGCAGGTAACTGATCTAATGTTACTAAATTAAATTCTGAAGGTGACGAAGCCATTGTTAAAATATTTAAAGTTAGAACCAGTTAGGTAAATCTTTGACACCAAATTGGTCAAAGCTGTTCGGAAGCGTAATCTGGCTTCGATATTCATCTAAACTAAGGGTTTCTCCAAAATCTAAAAGATTCATTTGCTTTTTTTGTTTAAAATCATTACTTGATGTAATAGTATTAATTTGACCTCTGCTAAATCCAGCCATCACTCCAATAAATGGAGATTCCATATCCAATTCTTTATAAAGAGTATTAGCCCAATCAGTTCTGGGATCCATTTCCCATCGTTTTTTAATAACAAGTGGAATATTATTAACGTCTTTTTTATCAACAATAAGATAATTGTTAATTACTTTTTTATAAAGAGCAAAAAGACTCCAGCATAAAGCTAAAACATGGTCATCATGGAATCCTGGTTGAGCACACCATCGAATATTATTACTTTGATTACGAATACAAGTAAATGTTCTTAATTCTTCAATAGTTTTTTTATCATAAATTTTGACAACTCGACGGTCATGAATATAATATTTCATGTTATGAACGCCTTCACTTTTTGTCACTCTATTGGTAATAATACCCGAGAGAACTTTTCGTCCAGGGGTCTGTGGCCCATATCCTGAACCGAAATTAATAAATCTCGGATAATTATTTTCATAGAATAGCTTTTCACAAACATGAGCTCCAGGGCCATTTCGTTCGACTGACATAATAGGAGAATACCATTGTTTTGCGATTTCTAAAACTTTAGCCGCAAAAGTAGTAATATCCATTGTATTACTTGAATATCTGGCCACTTGTTCAATGTTCAGGGGGTCGGTAATATCAAAAATTTGAATAACTGAATAATCTTGCCCTACCCCTTCAGAAGTATCGACTCCCATGGTATAAATTTTTTCGGAATCAGGTTTTTTCCAAATATAATAATTTCCGTCTTCTAATATGTTTAATGGTTCAATTAATTCTTTTGTGAATTTATCAAACATATTAGGATCAAAGGGAGAGCCTGAATTATTAAGAAACCTGCATTCATATTCTTGAGTAAATGTATCATAGCTCATTGTACTCAATTCAGCATCTTTCCATGCTTCCGTTCTGCCTGGGAAATCAAACCAGAAAGCTTTTTCTAAAGCAAAATCATTTCTTCCTTCTTCTGCCTTAGATACCAATTCATGAAATTTATTACCTACGCCTTTAGGGGTGGATGCTACAATAAGTTTTGCATTTTTATTATTATTAAAACGAGAAGCAAGGGTAGGAGTAACAGCAGCCCAGAAAGCTTCAGCATCTTTAGGTGGAATAATAGCAAACTCATCAAGAAGGAGAACATCAATAGCTAAACCACGAATAGCATCAGGTGAAGTAGCTGATGTTAAAATACGAGAACCATTCGCTAATGTAAAGAATGTTTTATTAAACTCAATAACACCGCCCTTAATCCAGTTTGCCATCATTTGGAAAGCTAGGCGAACACGCATAAAAATTTCAGTTGCCGTCGACTGTTTGTTAGCAACAATACATACAGTTTGGTCAGGATGAAACACCGCAACCCATGTAGCAACGATAGTCATTAAGGTCGTATTATGGGAAAGAATACCATTGGCATAATATAAATGATTTGAATCTTCAGCTAACTCAAAATCATACATATTTTCCCATTCAGATGTTGCAATTACATCAACAACTTTATCTCCTCCATAATTAGTTGCAATATCTTCACCAAGTGAATCTTTAGCAAAGACTTGCTCGTCTTTCATTGTAATTAAAATATGATTATCTGCACATTCAAGAATATTACCTGTCTTGAATTTAATAATATATTTTTGATAAGGGACAGTTTTATTAATAGTTTTAATATCAGTCCATCCCTGATTTGAAGAAATTTGCCAATTTGAAGCGTCAAGAACTTCTTCAAATTTTCTAAAAATTGTTTTAGATAAATCTTTAATTTTTTTAAGCATTTTTAAAAGTAATTTTGTTAATAAACTTTTTAAGCTTGTTTTGAATTTTAATTAATTTAAAAAAGATTCCAATGTTGATCTTAAAAGATAAATTCAAAGGTTTATAACGCACGCAAATTGGCACACCGGGAGAAAGGCATTTACCCCATTGACGGGAGCTTATGAGTAGTGTCTTCTTATTACGTTGAATTGTTTTTAAGATTTTTTTCTGTTTTTCAAAAAGCGTAATATGCTCTTTTTGACCGGTTAATGCAGAAATAATATAAAAGTGATTTTCAGCAAAATAGATAATATCTTTCTTACACCGGGCAATCTCTTTAATCATTGCCGGAGTATAGGTATAAGTTGTAGTATTCTTAGGTAAATTAGGATTATTAAGGTAATATTCCTCATTTGCCACTACCTCTTCACCCTTAAAATCAATAATTTTTGTAGCTTTTTTAGGCATGGTTTTATAGAATTTTATTAATAAAGGAATCAGGATAAATCAAAGTATTAGTAACACTCATAATTAATAATTCATTAAAACAAGTATTGATGATAGTATAAAGATATTCATCTATAGAATGAGCATTATCAATAATAATCAAATTATAGTTTTGCCCTCTTAGGGCAAATTCTGCGGAAGTCATTGGTTTAAACCTGATAAAAGAATTATTGCCAAAATAAAATTCAGATTTATCATAATTACGAACACAACCTATAATTTCATTATTAAGTTCATTTAATGTATCAAGAGCAATACCTAATTCATTAATCATTAAATCTGCCATTTTCTTATTCTCAGTAATGAATAAAATTCTGGAATTTGGATTATAATAAGCCTGGGCTAAGGCAAGAGCAATACAAGTTACTGATTTATTAGATTGTCGATTATCAGAAGATAATAATAATTTTAATGGTTTTTTATTAGACCGCTTAAGAACTTCCATAGTGAATAAAGAAGATTCAAATGGAATTGCCCGTTCCTTAGAATTAATCACAAAAACTTCATTTTCATTTAAGGCATTTTCTAAAGCTTTGATGATATTTTCATTATTAAACATATACAATTAATTAACGCCCTGGAACTGATTTAATTCCTTTAAATATTAAACATAATGATGAAAAGCTCTAATATTGGAGATATAGCTGAAGAAATTTTCGCTGAAGGTTATGGTACAGTTGGTAATTTAGTGCCTGAAGAACCAATTACTGAGAAAATTCCTTGTCCTGAAAAAACTAAAAATAAAGTAAAAATTCCACCTCGTTTCAAAGGTTCTCCTTTTGATTCTTCTGTTGAAAAAGATTATTATAAAAATGAAACAAATTGTTTTGATGAAGACGAAGAAGATTTTGAAATGGGCGATCAGGAAATTCAAGATATTATTCTTCAGCAATATGAAGGTATCGGTCCTAGGACTAATGGAATGGCATTATCTGATATTCTTGGCTATTTCTCTGTTTCCGATGGAGTTTATCCTAAGAATGAAGTTATGCGAGTTCTTCAAGATATGATTAATAAAAATATTCTTGAAATTGATCCTATCACCAAAAAGATCTTTAAATCTTTAGAAGAAGATGAAGAGGATGAATTTATTACTCCCGAAGAAATTACTGATGAAGAAAAAGGAAATAATTTAATTGATTCTGTTATTGATTATTTTAAACAATCCACTTCTGGCTCTGTAGGAGGTATTAACCTTTCTCAAATATTAAAGGACGTAACCTCCAATACCGGAGTTTCCAGAGCTGAAGTAGTTCAGGTTATTAAAGACCTGCTTCAAAGTAATATTCTTAAGAAGGGTATTACTGAAGGTACCATTATTTTAAATTCTACTTCCAAGACAAATGAAGTAGAAGAAGATGCAGAAGGGCCTATTCCAGTTATTAATCAAGAAACTCCCGAAACACTTCGAGCTAAAGGTTGGACAGAAACAGCACCTGGTATTTTTGTAGGTCCTGACGGAGTTCAAAAATATGCTTTAACTGGAGAATCATATAAGACTAAGCTAAATAAACATATGAGTAATTTTAACGATGATAATTTTAGCAAATTATGCGAAGAATTTGAAAAAGAATTCGATAATGTAGATGTAAGTCTTGATGATTCTACTGAAGGTCTTGATGAATTTACTGATGAAACTGAAATATCTGATGAAGAAGGCGAAACTGTAACCATGGAGATTCCTCGTCACCTAGTTGATGCTATCACAGAACTTGCGGCTATTTTTAGTGGTTCTGAAGATGAGCTTGTCGATGATCTCGCTACTGATGAGGAAGCTACAATTGACCTTATGGATGGAGACAGGGATGAGGCTGAAGTTTCTGTTGAAGAAACTGATGAAGATGAAGAAAATGCTGAAGGTTGCGAAGATGACGAAGAATTTAACTTTGACGAAGATGAAGAAACTATTGCTGATACAGCTGGTTCTATCTTTGATGCTTCTTTTGGGCCTAATGAAGGTGGAGCTTCTGTAACTAAGGCTTCTACTACTCTTCCGGAAAAACGCCGTAAGCCGATTGAAGGAGCTTATAAGCCTAATGCTGGCGGGCAAGCTTATGATGCTTCTACCCGTAATGGCGGTGCTTCTGTAACAAAGGCTACTCCAGCTTTTGATAAGTCCGGGAAGCCAGTTGCTTCTAAAGTAAGTCAGAAAGCCAAGTCTAAGAATTCTATCTTTGATCTGTAATTCTAAAATAAATCATAAACAATTTAAAAGGTAAGGATTAAGTTCCTTACCTTTTTTAATTTTAAATATTCTCATGAAATTATTTGAAGCAAAAAAATTATCCTTAAAAGTATTGAAGGAATATGCTTCCAATGATGCAGTTTTTACATCTATTGCCGGAAAAAAAGGAACAAAAGGTTCTGGAAAGAAAGCTGATAATATTGCTTTAGGAACAACCCGGGCATATCAAGATAATACATACCTTACAAAGTATGAAAAACAGCTGCCTCATTTATCTAAACTTTCTCAACAATTAAAAACTGGAGAAACTGAAGGGGCTTTAGAAGTATTAGGACCAGCATTAGAAGAACTCCTTGTTTTGATTAAAGCTGTAAAGCCGCTAACTTCTTATAAAGGTTTAGGATGGAAATTACCTCTTGGCGATAATATCTATTTGACTCAATCTGGTAAACAATACTTTATAAAGTATAATGGACCTAAAGAAAAAGATCCTAATAAAAATGATTTAACCTCTACTGAACATTATGACAAAGCCATATTGTCCTCTCCTGCCTAAAGATTTACCGGAAGGTTCTTTGGATGAATCATTACCATGGATGGATGTATCTGATGCTTGTAATGATTATAATAATTTAGAAAATTTAGGCGGCCAGCAAGTAGTTGTTGATTCTGCTTGGAAAGATCTTATTAATTCTGCTGGAATGCCGATTTATTATTTCGTTTATAAATTTAATATAAAGCGTTCTGATAAAATTTGGGGTGAAGATATTCTTGCCGAATATGAAGAGCCGTTTCAAATTAAAGCATATGTAGAAGTAAAAGATGCTCCTAAAATTTTAGGGCCAATGGGCGGTTTTTTCGCTGATGATACAATTACGGCTTATATTCATATTAAAACCTTTAATCGAAAGACTAAAGAAATGAAAGTTTTTGAAGATTTAAAACTTAGATATGAACCCAAACCTTCTGATTTGATTCAAATTATTGAATTTGGGTGTGATAGGCCTGGAGGAAGAGGAGCTAAACTATTTGAAATCACAAATAAAGAAGATGAATTAATTTCTCAAAATTTAAATATGGGATTTGCTCATTATGTCTGGAAAATAACTGCGAAAAGATTTCAATATAGTTATCAGGATGGCGCAATTACTCCTTTCGGAGAAGAAAAGAATTGTCAAGTTTACGATAATAATATACAAGGTACTATAACTGATCCTTCTGAAATTCGAGATATTAATACACCTTCAGATAAGTCTTATAACTGGAATATTGATAAAAAATCTAAAGAAGAAATCTTTAATCAGAATGTAAACAATCAGTCTAACATCTATGGGGGATATTATAATTAATTTAAAAGCTGAGTTAGATTAATAACTCAGCTTTTTTAATCTCTTCTTGAATTAAAAGTTTTATTTGATCTTTATTTTTCTTCCATTTACTTTCCCAAATTTCTATCAATGTAATTCCCTTTTCAATACATTGATTTCTTTTATTTTCATGATAACCCGGATTTCGATCTTCGTGTAATTTATGCCAGTAATCTCCATTATATTCAAAGGCTAATTTTAATTCGGGAAGATAAATGTCAAGCTCTAATTGATTATCAAGTTGATTTCTAGAATTTTTTATAATTTTTCTTAGATATATTGAATTAATATATTCAAAAAGTTCTTTTTCACCTTTAGACCTTTTTGAAGCTTTTACACATTTGATACAGCCGCTTCCATTTAAATGAATATATGCTCTTTGTCGAAAGACTCCATGCCTTGGACAAATAATATTCACATAATCACGGGCACTTTTATAGATAACTAAGGAATAATTATATTTGTCTCCATGAACTTCTTGAGCTCTTCTAATAAATTCTTTAGTTGTTAAAAATTGCTTTTCTCTTTTACATTCTGGACATTCATTGCCTTGTAAATGTGACCCTGCATGTTGTCGAAATAATCCATGCTTAGGACATACTATTGTTATATGGTTTCTTACGCCATTATAAATCACTTTAGAATAATCATAATAATTTCCATGCGTTTTTTTAGCTTTTTCAATAAATTCTTCTCTTGACAAAAGATCTTTTATTTTAGCACAATAAGGACATCCACTTCCATTTAAATGGCTGCCAGCCATTTGTTCAAATTTATGCCCACATTTATTACAAATAATCCAAATTTTTGATTTACAATTTACATATATTGATATTGAATAATTATACTTATCACCATGAACTTTTCTTGCTTTTTCTATAAATTTTTCTATTGTTAACTGTGCCGTAGGAATACATTTAGGACATCTACATCCTCTTAAATGTTCTGATGCTTTTTGCCAAAAATATCCATGTTCAGGGCAACCAATTTCAACCGCCGTAGTATAATTCACATAATTAACCTTTGAGTAATCATATTTGTTTTCATGTATTGCTTTAGCTTTTTCTATAAATTCTTCTAATGTTAATTTTCTCATTATAAATTTAAGGGTTTCCATACAAAATATGGAAACCCTTAAATTTATTCGGTGTTAATTTAGAGCGATATTAAGAACTAAATTCTGTTGAAATTACACCCGCTTTAGAAGCAGTCAAGTCAATGAGAATTCGCTCAGCGCTACGCGTCGGGGCTGCATATGCTGAGATACGCATTACACCAGCATCAATCTCAGTTTCCGTATTATTCCTTTCATCACAAACAAGAACATAAGAATAGATTGCTCGTTGTTCTTGCAGCGCATCAAAGGCCGGAGTTAATACATTTGTTACATTCAAACGGGTGTACAAGGTATTACCTTCAAACAACCATTGCTTAGCAGTATCACGTAACAGCTTAAGAATATAGAGCATAGTTCTTCGGGCACTTATTTGATCCAACGCTGAGTCGCGCTTTATCATAGTTCTAATTCCGTACAGCATAGTTCCAGAGGAAGGAGATACAATAATCGGATTAAGAGAAATACGATATAAATCATCTCGTTGCTTTTGTTGAGTAGAGAAGGAAATATCAAGTACAGAACTTAACACACCATTATTCATACCGGCAGCAGCTTGCCATGGACCATATAAGGCATCTATAGCAGCAATCTTTTGAGCGACAAATCCAGAAGCAGGCGCCCAGAATTGAGTACTGTTTATAGGATCTTGTACCTTTAAGAAATACGGGTAAACAGCCATATAAGAGGAAGCTAATCCATCATATAAATGTCTGTTAGGCCAGTAGATTGAAGTCGAAAAAGAATGCTTAACATTATCCAAAGCAGTATAAGCTGCATTGATTAAGGGCATTCCAAATTGTTTTTCGATCTTGTTATCTTTACCTTCAACGGAAATTTGACGAATTGTATCACCAATGAAGAATACATCACCTCGTCCGCCTTCTTGCTGGGCAGAAGCTAATTTTAAGAAAGCTGATTGAATAGCTCGATGGTTGGCGATTACTTGTTCAGCCGCGGAAGATAATGTAGACTTGCCAGTACGCATATCTGTTACACCTTGAATAACTTTGGTATCATCGAATAACGCAGCTTCTGGATCATAGCCATTTGGATATTGCTCCTTAACTTTATCTTGCTCAGTTGTTTGGCCATCACCTCGGTCGGTATCAGCCGTGACTGCAGCTTGGAGTTTTTCTTCATAGCTTTGATAAGCCGCATCCATAGCTCCGACATAGATAGTTCCCATACCACCTTCCAATAGAAGGTCAACATCATAAAGTTCTTCATTTTCAACTAATTCAAGGGCAGCTTCAATTTTCTTAGGAAGATTACCAATGATTTTAGAAGCATTATTATAACGGGCATATAAACCTAACGGATACATGGAATCGCCCATTTCAAAGGTCGGATAATCAGTTGGAATACCTTGAAGAACAGCCTTTGAAATACCAGCCGGTGAAGCCATAATGTCTTCGATGGAACCCGCCATTTCATCATCAGTTAATGCAATGTCAAGCAATTGCTGGGCATAGATACGAACCTTAATCTTCGGAGAACCATCAACATATAATCCGCGAGAATTTAACGCTCCTGAGAAGTTCGGGTTAACAAACATGCGAACTAAAGTATCATTAGCCGTTGTATTCTCGATAAAGAAGTCAACTGCAGATGTGGTATACTTGGAAGTAGTTTGACGTCCGTATTCTAAAGAGGCATTATATCCTTGAGTAATCAGGGCAGAAAGTTTAAGAGCGTCTCCAGAATTAGTAGCTTGGCGAACCTTAAAGACACCTACATTTAACGTATCATTCCATTGAGCTCCGGAAATATCAAAATCAGTAATGGATTCTTCCATAACCTGAGAGATACATCCTTTCAACGGAGAAGAAAGCTTAAAGTCAAGGCGTTCATTAGGAACAGTCGTATACTGAAGACCTGTAAGACCTTCTTCAATAGAAGCAGGAAGCTGAGTTACAGTCTTAAGTTTACGTACAGCTGCATAAGAAGTGCCAGGATCAGAGAAAGCATTATCAGATAAAGCAAGATAATAACCTTCAAAAAGATCGTTTGTTACCGTCTTTCCGAAATTAAGAGCTAAGAAAGCAAACTGTCCTAAATCAGCAAGCTGAGTAGAAATAGTTTTAGGAATTGTGTCAGACCAGTTAAATTCTCCAGAACCATCCAAAGCTTGTCCATTTAAAAATCGATAATACTGTTCAATAGAAATATTGAACTGAACAGGTTCACCAATTAAAAATGTAGCGGAATCTTCATATTCCCCCATGCTCCCGGCGGAACCAGCTGAATAATTCGTAATAGGCTTAAAGGAATTATTGGTAGATTGAACATAATAAGTTGTAAAGACAGCATTCTGAGTTTCAACGTCCGTTACCTCGGTATATTCAGATCCATTTTTAGTATAAATCGTAACCTTATTAGCGAAATTAGTTAAAGGAGTTCCAGCCGGGTCCGTATAATATTGAACCTGCACTTTAGCCGCAATATCAGAAGAAATAGGAGTATAAGAAGTAGAACGGGTTACCTTGGTGTAAAGCTGAATAGACGTATCAATACGTTGTTCAGGAGTTGCTTCATTATAAACTTCTTCAGAATCAATAGCATATCCAAGAGCTGGATAAGCAAGAATAGAAACGGAAGCAGATTTAGTATCTCCTAAGTCTACGCCATAAGGAAGTCGGGAAACACTTACATAAGCGGCAGAATTTAATGCTGCGTCTACTGTTGCATAAGAATAGCGCTCAGAACTTGTGACAGGTTCTCCAAATATCTCAACATATTCACTAATCGTTGAAATAGAAGTAACTTCGGACGTGGGTCCTTGCTGGCTGAAAATAGGAATGAAGACTGAAGTTCCAGCTGATACCGCTGCGCGTGTCGATTGGTCGCGTTCCAAAATTTCGACGCCCGGGCTGATAATTGTGGGTGTAATTGCCATAATATATTTTTTAAGTTAAATTATTAAATCTTAGAAAGTTTAACAAAAGATATTTACATTTATAATGGCTAGTTTAAGT
>ULSL01081772.1_pt1 | contig 11379 bp, 10 predicted proteins | sample 1956321 | NCBI WGS metagenome assembly ULSL01 (sample SAMEA4835707, study PRJEB28245) | human gut metagenome | biome: gut microbiome; material: fecal sample | place: Denmark | collected 2008
CCTACCCCATGTGGCAGGGGCTCAGCAAGCTGATCTGCGACTATCTGGATAGCTATACCCTCGCGGATTTGATGAAAAGCGACGACGCGGGGTTTGATTACATTATATGAAATGCTGTTAAGCTAATAAAACCAACATTTCAAGAGAAACTAAGTATTTTTGCCCGAAGGTTTCCAAAGAGGTTTTCGGTTGTTGCTGCCAGTGGCAGAAGCAAACAAACGAAAACGGAAAGCCCTTTGGTGGGGCGGTGGGGCAAAGCCCCACATCCAGAAGATGAAAATACTGGTTTTTGATTCTTGAAATGTCTGGTTTGAGCTCAACAGCCTCTTCAGGCATTTATGCCGCCCTTCCACGGGCGAACCGGCAGATTCTCGCTGCGCTTGAGCGACGCGCGGATATTGCCGTCGAAGAGCTGGCCGATGCGGGTAATCATCTCCAGCCCGTCCTCCTTCATGCCCTGCCCGATCCAGTTGAGCACCATTTCGGTCAGCGCGCTCTGATAAAACTGGGCGATGATATCCTTATCCCCCTGACTGGCGTGAATCCCCTCGCTCTGCCGCTCGACATAGCGGCGCATGACCTCGCCCGCGACGTTGTAGAGGTATTTTTCCAGCGATTCGCGCTGCATGGAGTGATACACGTGGTAGACGGCGCGCTTATGCCGCAGGGCAATCTGCATCGCCTGTGCGATGCCCTCCTCCCACGTGACATGCTCCTTCACGCCGCCGAGCACGGTTTCCAGCTCCGATTCGAAAATCTCCGTCAGCACGGCATATAAATCCTGATAATAATAGTAAAACGTCTTGCGGTTGATCTCGCACCGCGTCACCAGATCGGTCACGGTGATCTCGTCGAAGGGGCGTTCATCCAGCATTTCGATAAACACGTTGCGAATCATGTTTCGCGTATATTTTTGAGCCATGTCATCCCTCCGCGCCTGTCTTTTTTCGTTATTATACCCATTTCGCAAACCAAAAGCAAGCGCTTCCCCTTTGAGGTCAGCCCATGCGATGCATTTTTTTCCGTTTCATGCAAAAAAGTTGAAAAAGGGGCTTGACGCAGGCAAAATTCTGCGATATAATACGCAACGTTGACGGGGCATTAGCGCAGTTGGTAGCGCACAACACTGGCAGTGTTGGGGTCAGGAGTTCGAATCTCCTATGCTCCACCATACTTGAGAAATCCGAACTTAATTCCGGTTGGGGATGGGTTCGGATTTCTTCTTTTTATCTCAAATATCACTGAGTTTTAAACATTTTTCTTTATTCCAACAAAAAGAAGAGTAGAATTTTCTATTCTATCGATCAAAAATTCCACTCGATTGACGATTCAGTTTATTTCCAATTCATTTTTTCCAGCTTTTGAGCAATCTTATCCGCAGTCGGTGGACAGCCCATGACACAGTTTTTCGCCCCGCGGCAGCATTTGCCGATTCCTAATCCATCCAGTGCCTTTCCCTGCCAGCCTTGACCAATATATACATTCTGCTCCGGTCTGGCTCCCGTCGTGTATAATGCACGCACCAGGCTGGCAAAACATGCCGAACACGCTTCATTTTCATGTATATTTCGGGTCAATCCAGCAACGGTTCCGCTCGGTTTGGGATAAGCAGGCGCATCGTCCGGTCTGTTTAATTCCGTGACATCCTCCATCGACCATGCCATGCTGCCGCCGCCAAAGCGCTGCGCCCATTCAATATAGGGAACGCTCTGCGGGTCGATCCCCATCAGCGCACAGCCATACGCATCCAGCTGCACAGCATCTGTTCCCAAATACATGCGATTGGTTTGCACCGGCGTTCCGCCTTCCTCAAAATCCAAATCGCCGCAGATGCTGTCCACCACAATAAGCCGCGGTTTGAGCGCTGCGCCCAGTGCAGCAATCGGTTTTTGCAGCCCCAATGCGTGAAATCGGCGTTTCTCTTTATCCGGCAGGCAGCCTTTAAGATTTTTCAGCGCACAGGTCATCAGGGTCTGGCAATGTCCCTTAAGCACAGGCAAATCGACCAGCAGCCCCGCATCCAGCGCGCGACAGCATACATCAATAGAACCGATCGCCGTCTTCACCGGGCGAGCCACATCTTTTTTCAAATCATAAAAAGGGACGTTATACGCTTTGCAGATCTTATCATAGCCTGCCCTGCGCATGGCTCGCATCGTTTCATCGCCGACCCAGCTTCCTTCAATGACGCTTATTTTCTCTACACCATAACCGCGAAAATACTCGATGCACCCGCTAAGCACTCCGCCATGCGTGGTTGCGCCGCTCTCCGGTGTTCCTGCCACCACCAAATTGGGTTTGAGCGCCACGTCGCCGCCTGACGGAACCATGTGAATCGCATCCGCCGCTTCCAGAAGACGGATCGTCATCTCATGGGTATCCTGTCCGTAAATTTGATAGATTCTGCTCATCGTTTTCCTTCCTCCGCCAGGCAGAAATCAGGTGATCGGCGCAGGGTTAAAGATGCACAGATAATTATGCAGTCTGTATTTTTCTGCCCACGGTTGTTCTTTTCCACTGGCGACCGCTATGATCTTGTCAAACAGCTCATTGCCGACATCCTGAATCGTCTTTTCTCCCGTGGCGATCGAACCCGCGCAAACGTCGATCAGATCTGGCCACTGTTCCTTCATTTCGTTCCGGCTGCAAACCTTAATGACCGGTGCAGCGGCTAATCCGTAAGGCGTTCCCCGCCCTGTCATGAACACCTGCAACCCAATACCGCTCGCCAACTGACACGGACCACAGACGATATCGCTTGCAGGCGTCGCAGCATAGATCATACCGTGTTTAGTCGGTCTTTGCGCTGGAGAAAGCACCTCTACGATCGGAGAAGTGCCGGATTTGGCAATGCTGCCCATCGCCTTTTCAACGATATTGGAAAGACCGCCTTTTTTGTTACCGGGCGTAGGGTTTGCACTTCTGTCCACATTGCCCTCGAGCAGATAATGGTCGTACCATCGCATCTCTTCCGCCAGACGATCCCGCACTTCTGCCGACACGCAGCGCTCCGCAATCAGATGTACGCCGTCGCGTACCTCCGTCACTTCGCTGAACAATACCGTTGCGCCGCCCTGAACAAGCATATCCGCCGCATACCCTGCCGAAGGATTTGCCGTCACGCCGGAAAAAGCGTCACTTCCGCCGCACTGCATGCCGATAAGCAGATCACTCAAGGGGAGTTCTTCGCGGCGGCGCTGATCAAGAATCGCCAGCTTCTTTTCCGCCATTTCCATAATGGCTCGGATATTCGCCTCATATCCTTTGTTTTCCTGTAAAACGACGACATTCTCCGGCGTGTTACTTTCCGGACCAACAAGCATATCTGCCGTCAGCTTCTCGCATCCCAGCGAAACGACCATCAACTGCCCGCCAAAGTTCGGATGATGGCATAGATTCCGCAATGCACGGATCGGCACCTTCGCTTCCGGCGCGTTGATCGCCACGCCACAACCATACGCATGGTTCACGGCAACCACGTCATCTACATGCGGATATTTGGGCAGCAGTTCCGCGCGGATACGCTCGACAACCCGATCAAGCACGCCCTGTACGCATTGAACGGTCGTCTGAATCCCCAAAATATTGCGCGTCCCAGCGTAGCCGCCCTCCGGATTGCGATACCCCCACCATGTCTTGATCGGTGCTTTCGGCAGATCCTTCCGGATATTGACGCCATACGGCATATCGTCAAGGTCGGGCGGCGTTGGCAGACGCAGCATATGTTCATTGATCCACTGTCCTTTACGGATGGAATCGAGCGCATATCCCAGCACTACGCCATATCGAATGATCGGCGCATCCTTGTCGATATCCCGCAGGGCAATCTTGTGTCCCTGCGGAATATCGCTCAACGTTACAACGCCCGGCAAAAGTTCCGTCCCTTGCTTGACATCCTGCACAGCAATCGCAACATTATCTTTTTCATTGATCTGGATGTATGTACGCATAACGATACACTCCTTTTAACAGAAAACCGGCTGGCAAACAGCCCAGCCGGTTTCGGTTCGTTTATCTCACTAAACAAGGTTTCTTAGGATCGAACTTCCAACCGGGAATCAGATACTGCATACCAATTGCATCATTGCGGGCACCAAGCGCATGCTCAACATAAAGCCGATTCGCCTTTTTGACCTGCTCCAAATCAACATCGATACCCAGACCCGGCTTCTTGGGCAATTCAATACAGCCGTCTACGATCTGCATCGGCTTTTGTGTCAGGCGCTCGCGTCCTTCCTGCCAGATCCAATGCGTATCAATGCCGTTCATTTTTCCGGGAATCGCCGCCGCACACTGCACGACCATCGCCAGACTGATATCGAAATGGTTGTTGCTGTGGCATCCCCACATCAGACCGAAATCGTTGCAGAGCTGACCCACGCGGACAGAGCCGTTCATCGTCCAGAAATGCGGATCTGCCAGTGGGATATCCACGCTCTGAAGCGCGATGGTATGGCACATCTGCCGCCAGTCCGTGTTGATCATATTCGTTGCCGTAGGCATCATGGTCGCTTTGCGGAATTCCGCCATGACCTCGCGACCGCTGAATCCATCCTCCGCGCCGACCGGGTCTTCGCAATAAGCCAGGCATTCCTTGAGCTTCGGCGCGATCTCCAGTGCTTCTTTCAGGCTCCATGCACCGTTTGGATCCAGATCCACGCGGGCATTCGGGTATGCTTTTTTCAGTGCCTGAACAGCTTTAAGCTCTTCCTTTGGCGCAAGCACACCGCCTTTGAGCTTAAAATCCTCAAAACCGTATTTTTCAACGGTTGCCTTCGCCAGTTCAACGATGGCGTCCGGGGTCAGTGCTTCTTCATTGCGCAGGCGGTACCATGCGCACGGACTCTCTTCTTCGCTCATATACGGCAGATCCGTTTTCCTGCGATCGCCGATATAAAACAGATAACTCAAAAAGCGAACCCTCTCGCGCTGAATGCCGTCGCCCATGAGCGCAGCCGCCGGAATCTCCAGATATTTACCCAGCAGATCCAGCAGCGGTGCCTCGATCGCCGTCACGACATGTACGCCTGTACGCAGATCAAACGTCTGCAAGCCGCGGACATCATCTTTGATATTCTGATTCAGCCATGTGCGTACCTTATTCAGTGTGCCTTTATAGTCTGCGATGCTGGTATCCAAAACCAGTTCTTTCACGTTTTCCAACGCTTTTGTGATCTTCTCGCCGCCCGGAACCTCGCCTACGCCAAGATTACCCGTGCTATCCTCCAGCACAACGACATTCCGCGTAAAGTACGGCGCATGCGCACCGGACAAATTCAATTCCATGCTGTCGTGTCCTGCAACCGGGTACACGTCCATTTTGACTACTTTAGGAATCATAAAAAGTCACTCCTGTTATCGCTATCAGGATCCTCGTTATTTCTTCATATTCATGCCGATTTTAATGGCACGAAGCAGACGATCTGCCGCGTCTTCATACAGCATCGGCGCGTCCCTCATCGCTTTTTCAAGACTCATCGGAGAAGAAACCGTTGCCTGAATCGTACTTTCGCACAAATCAAACAACTCGTCCGCGCCCTCTCCCATCCCGCCGACGATGGCTGCAACGGGAACGCCATGGGCTGCGCAGCGTTTTGCCACCCCGACCGGAACCTTGCCAAACCGGACGCTCTGGCGATCAATACGCCCTTCTCCCGTAATAGCAAGCGATGCGCCTTCCAGTTTTTTGTCAAAGTCAACTGCTTCGAGCACCGCGTCGATGCCGCTTTTCAGCGTCGCACCTAATACGCCGCCCAGCGCAGCACCCATTCCGCCTGCCGCGCCCGCGCCCGGGAACGATGCAATATCCCTTCCGACAGCGTCGCTGACAACTCGGGCGTAATGTGTCATTCCGGCTTCCAGCTCATCTCGAATGGCTGGCGTCGCGCCCTTCTGCGGTCCGTAGGTAAACGTTGCCCCGTCCTTGCCGAGCAGCGGATTCGTTACATCGCAGATCACCGTGATCTGCACCCGCTTGAGTTCCGGCATCAATCCGCTGAAATCTGCTCGAAAAACATCCTTCATCGCACTTCCGTCCGGTCGAACGGCTTTGCCTTCGCGATCCGTAAATACCGCGCCGAGCGCTTGAAGCATGCCCATTCCGCCATCATTGGTCGCGCTTCCGCCAATACCGATCAAAAGCCTGCGCGCCCCTTTCCGGATCGCATCAGCAATCATCTCGCCCGTGCCCAAACTCGTCGCAAGGCGCGGATCTCTCTTTTCTTCCGGAACATACGGAAGCCCGCTCGCCTGCGCCATTTCAAGAACGGCTGTTACACCATCGTCAAGCATGCCCCATTCTGCCGTTTCCGGTTCAAGCATCGGTCCGGTAACGTTCGTTTTCATTCTTTTTCCGCCCATGGCGCGCAACAAGGCATCTACGGTTCCCTCTCCGCCGTCCGCCACAGGAATCGAAACCATTTGAACCCCCGGAAAATGGCGAGCACTCACCCGTTCCAAAATATCGCAACTCTTCACGGCAGACAGCGAACCCTTAAAAGAATCCGGAGCAAAGATCAGTTTCATGTTTTTCTCCCATTCCGCTTTTTATTTTCAATACCGGCGGGCGTTCTCCCCTGCTTGCTGACATAAGCTGATTTCAATGAAATTGCTATTTGCAGAAAGGGCTATCCTCCCCGTTCGGGAAGAATAGCTTTTTATCAACCGTCTGAGTTCCTCCTCCTTCGGCGGAAGGAGGAGAACCTCAGGTTTTGGCTCAGTGATGGAGAACTTCGCCGCTCAGCTTCTGATAATATTTCAGGAGCGCGCTGTGGTCGCAGCTGCCATCGCCGTCATGATGCAGGATCTTCATCATTTCCAGAACGGTCTGGGTCAGCGGAATCGGTGCATCCACCGTCTTCGCCGCATCCACCACGTTATTCAGATCTTTGATGTGCAGGTCGATGCGGAAGCCCGGCTGGAAGTTCTGATCCATCATCATCGGAGCCTTCGCATTCATTACGGTGCTGCCAGCCAGACCGCCGCGGATAGCCTCAAAGATCTTCTGGGGCTCAACACCGCACATCTGACCCATCTGCATCGCCTCAGCCAGCGCCGCAATATTCACCGCCACAATGGTCTGATTGCACAGCTTAGTGACGTTGCCTGCACCTACGTCGCCGCAAAGCACCGCGCTGGAGCCCATCGTCAGGAGCAGATCTTTGAACTTATCAAACACTTCCGGCTTACCGCCGACCATGAAAGACAGTGTTCCGTCCACCGCCTTCGGCTGACCTCCGGAAACCGGCGCATCCAGCATATCAATGCCGCGCTTGGCAAGCTCAGCAGCGATCTCGCGGCTGGCGACCGGATTCAGGGACGTGCAGTCGATAAAAGTCGCCGTCTTGGGCATCTTATCAGCCAGTTTGTCATCTTCCAGCATAACGGATTTGACATGCGGACTGTTGGGCAGCATGGTGATGACCGCATCCACACCCTCGACCGTTTCGGCGGAGTTTGCGCACGCCGTAGCGCCGGCAGCCTTCAGTTCAGCGATCGTCGCTTCGTTACGGTCATAAACACGGAGCTGATGACCCGCTTTGAGCAGGTTGAGCGCCATGGGCTTGCCCATAATTCCAAGACCGATAAATGCGATTTTCATAATCATTTTCCTCCTTAAATCTGTTGAATAAACCATGTGATAACGGGTACGGTAAGAATACTGAGCAGCGTAGATACGCTGACACACGCCGAAGCGAAGACATAATCTCCGCCATAGCGCTCTGCCATGGCAGCCGTATTGGAAGCTACCGGCATTGCCAGCAAGATTACGCATATGTTCATGGTCAACTCATCCACACGACAGAGTTTCAAAGCGACCGCAAACAACAAAGGAAAAACGATCAATCGAAATAAACTGGTAACCAGGACGGATCTGTCCATCAGCATTTTCCAATCTATATGCGCAAGGGTCGCGCCGATGAGGACCATGGACAGGGGCGCCGTCATATCACCCAAATTGGAGATCGCTGTACCGAACACGCCCGGGATCTGCCATTGCGTCGCCATCAAGAACGCGCCGATGTAGATCATCACCACCATCGGATTCAGCAGCACGTTTTTGACCCATCCGCCTTTTTCGGGCTTGACGAACAGCCCCAGCCCCACCGTCCATTGAAGGATGCGCGGCGGGATCAGGTACATGCTCGCGTAAAAGACGCCAACTGGACCAAATACCAGGCTGATGATCGGCAGTCCAGCATTGCCCGCGTTGCTGAACATGCTGGCATACATCAGAACTTTTTTCCTGTTCTTCGGCTGATTCTTCCAGAGCATCAGGCCTATCAGTCCCGTGATTACGCATCCCAGCAGCGAAATGACAATGACCCAAACCGAGGAAAGGATCTCTTCGCGCGTCGTCGGCCTATTGAATGCGTCGAGCACCATCATGGGCATCGCGACATCCATCAGCAGCCGAACCAGCACCGTGCGGTTGTCTTCCCGGATGATCCCCGCTCTGCTGATACAAAATCCGCAAAACATATACAGGAACAGCAGCAGCTGTGTATTCACCATCCGGCTGACAATTTCGTTCACAGCAGACCCATCCCTACCAGAACACCGCGGAGCTTTTCGCGCTGCGCATCGTCAAGCGGCTGGATCGGTTCGACGCAATTTCCGCAGTCGTGTCCGATCATCTTGAGCGCTTCCTTCAGTACGACAGGGAAGGTTCCCATATTGGTCGCAATGCGCAGGGCAGAGAATTTGAACTGCGCCTGAAGCGCGCCTTCGCGATCTCCTTCCATGAACTTATCGTAAATATCCGCCGCAATGCGAGGCGCAACATTCGCACAGCTGGCAATCGCACCGGAAGCGCCATAACAAAGCGCGGCATAGATCAGCGTATCGCGCCCCATCATAACGTGGAAATTGTCCATTCCACGCGTCAGACGCAGATATTCTTCCGTATTGGTCATGTCGCCCGTGGAATCCTTGACGCCGACAATATTGTCGATCTCCGCAAGTTTAGCCACGGTCGCCGGTTCGACGGTCACATTCGTCTTGGGTCTGTTGTTGTAAATGATGATCGGCAGAGAAGTTTCCGAAGCGATCTCACGGTAATACTCGTAAACCTCATGTTGCGTCTGGCTGACAAACATCGGCGTCAGAACGCTCAGCGCGTCAATGCCGCCGACCTTCTCGACTGCCTTGGCAATTTGAATTGCACCTTTCGTGGTAATGTGGTTTGCACCGGCATAGATCGCCATGCGCCCGCGAACCGCGTCCTTCGTGACTTCCAGAATGTTATTATAGAACCCCTGATCGAACGCATAAAATTCGCCAGTCGTTCCAAACGGAAAAACGCCGTGAATCCCATTATCCGCAAGATAGTCGATCAACCCGCGGTAGGCACTCTCATTGAATTTTCCGTCTTCCGTAAGCGGGGTAACGATCGGCACTACGATACCTTTGGGTGTAAAGTTCATAAAGTCCTCTCCTTCTTTACGGCAGCCACGAAGTGGTGAGCGTGCCTTCTTGATTAAAGATCATATTTGACGGCGTATCCAGCGCCGTAAGTCCCGGATATCTGCCTGCCAGAACATCCTCGTAATAGGCTTCAGAAAGCATGATCTGACCGATATGCAGGCTGTTTTTGATGCGAATCAAGCGAATATGATCGGTATCTACACGGTTACAGGTGCGGATGCAGAACTGAATCGCTTCCTTATCTGTATACATGACGCACGGGATCATTGCCGACTTGATGACCGTGCTGGTCATGCAGTTGGTATACATCGCATCTACATCCATTTGATCGAAAATGCGCTTGGTGATCGCGCTTGCCAAACCGACGCCAAGGCTGTTGCCATGGCTTTCTTTTGTCAGGTCAAGGAAACATGTGCGTTGAACCTGAACTCCGCCATGCGCGTATGGCGTTGAAAACGTGCCGGTGATATTGGGGTCAACGCCCGTCCCGCTGAAATTCTTGCCGATGCGGTCAACGACCAGCACGTCGCCCTGCCCGACCAGGATAGACGGCATATGCGCAAACGCAATCTTCAGCAACTCCGGCTCTCTTTCCAGTATTTTTTCAGCCGGAATCGCTTCAAACATCATCGTCTGATCATAGGCATTCTCCAAACACGGGATCGCAAAGAGTATCTTTCCGGTATTCAGTGTAACCTTTGCCATCGTCGGGATGTTTTTTGCAATGATGTCCATCCCGTCAGAATGCACCTGTTCCGCGCCTTTCTGCTTTCCCAAGCCCACGGTCATCATTTTGCACGGCCCGCTTTCGATCGGACCACGGAAAGCGTTATGCGGCTTGAGCCGACAGGATAAGATCACGCCGTCGGATTCATAGGCGTTCTTATCCATGTAGACCGGTTTTCCCAGTTCGCTATATCCCAGCAATACGGTTTCCATCGAAGAGCGAATCTCGCAGCCCATCGTTTCTTCCGTAATGCCGTATCCCGCAAGCATCTCCCGCTGCCCTTCCGCCGTCGCTCCGCCATGGCTGCCCATCGCCGGAACGATAAACGGCGTTGCGCCGCGCGCTCTCACATAAGCCGCGACCGACCGCGTGATCTCATCCACGTTTCGGATGCCGCGGCTGCCCGCTGTAATGGCGATCCGCATCCCCGGTTTGATGCGCTCGCCCATTTTTGCGCGGTCGATCTCTTCAAAAATCGCTTTTTGAATATCCTCGCGGTCGATATGTCTGTCCGAAAATTTCTGCGCCGCATGAAACATTTTCGGAAGCGGTACATCCTTCAGCAGACATGACACGGTTCCATCATTTCTGATTTTCATAAGCGTCTGTTTCTCCTGTCTATCTGTGAAAACTGGAATGAATATCCATTTGCGCCCGATATTTCGCCACCGTTCGGCGGGAAAGGCTGACCCCCTGTTTTCCCAATGCCTCGGCGATCGCCCGATCGGATATTTTATCGTTTTCTCGGCATATCTCTCGGATCATTTCCTTTACGCGCTCCGTGCTGGAGCCTCCGGAAACCTCTTTGGGGAAAAAGTAGCTGATACAGCCATCCGATCACCTGAATATCCGCCCAATTTTCCGCGTCCACCGCCGCCAGCATCGCCAGCACGGAATCCTCCCGCAGCAGCCCGTCGGGGAAGAGCAGTTCCGTGTAATCGCTGATGGGCTCGAACATCTGCGGCAGCACGTCCGAAAGCTGATTGCACAGCGCGATCAGCAGTTCGGTATAGAGCGTTTCGGTTCGGTTGCCCTCCAGCAGCTCGACAACGTGGGAAAAATCCACGCCGTCCAGCTCGACGTTCTGCGCCTGCCGAACCAGCTCAGGCAGCGCGCCGGGCGCATCCGGCAGCACGCGCACGGAGACGGGCAGCAGGTTATGCTCCTGCATATAGCGCAGCGCGATAAAGCGGTTGAACCACGTGTAGGCGGTTTCTTCCATCACC
>ULSL01023198.1_pt1 | contig 11352 bp, 10 predicted proteins | sample 1956321 | NCBI WGS metagenome assembly ULSL01 (sample SAMEA4835707, study PRJEB28245) | human gut metagenome | biome: gut microbiome; material: fecal sample | place: Denmark | collected 2008
CCGCCTTGCCAACCGCCGCCGCCGCCAGAAGGAGCTTCGACGCAGTTCTCGGAAGAACCGTTGACAATACCTCCCAGATAGGGGTTGAAATTGCCGCCGGAAGAACCGGTAGCGAAGGTGCCATTGCCGCCGCCGTTACCGCCATTGACGGGAACACCGTACTGCGCATAACCGCCGGTAGAATCCAAGGCACCGTGCTGGTTACCGCCGCCACCGCCTGCAACACCGAGCATATACTGTGCTGCAGTTGTGGTATTGCCGTACTCAGCAAGACGACCAGTACCCATAAGACCGATAGCGACTGTCGTAGCACCGCCGCCAGAAGCACCAAGCAGGTTGCCGTGACCGTTACGGGTAATCATGGGAGTACCGCCGTTACCGCCGCCGTTGTAGCCGCCAGGAAGAGGACGCTTAACTTCGCCGCAGGCACTGCCGCCGCCATTCTCCCAGTAACGGTTATCGACCGTACCGGAACCGCCCTTGACGAAGTAAAGCTTAGCGCCCTGCTCAGCCTGAAGGACAAGGCGGACACGACCGCCGGAAGAGGTGTTGCTGTTCATGGAACCGCCGCCTGCACCGTAAAGCACGACTTCATAGGTGCCAGCATAGGTGAAGGTGTATTCACTGTAGGGGTTAGAGTAGCTGCTTGCGCCTTCCAGCTTATCATCGACCTTAGGACCGGAGCCCTGCTCATCGATGTAGAAATAGACCTGGTCCATATCCGCATTGTCGGTGGGAGCATCGTAGCAGACATAGTAGACTGCATTGCGCCACCACCATTCCCAAGTGGCTTTGTCGAGGACATTGCCGTCCTTGGTGCGGTATGCGAAACCGTGGGTGCCAATCTTACCGATGTAATCATCGTCGCTCGCAGTTACCTGCTGGAACAAATCATACCAGTTATGACCGGCACTGTCGCGCACAGAGGAGTCGATAACCACGGTGTCGCGGCTGTCAACGGTTGTGCGACTGTTGACGGGAGAGCCTGCCGTGAAGTAGGTCTCCATGTACCGGATACCGTTAGGAGCGATGATTGCGAGGTTTTTGTAGTTGTAGACTGCACCGCCGTTATTTAGCGCATCGTTGATAGCGGAAATGCTCTTGAGGTCGTTGATGTTCTTGTAGCTGCCGTTCTCTGTGGTGATGGTGTTGTGCTTTGCAGTAGCCTTATTGGGAACATTCGCCTTGATAGAGATGGTGTAGTCCAGGACCAGTTCAGCACCGTAAGAGGACTGGCTGAAATCCTTATAGATGTGGTCGTTCGGGTCAGCGGAATCAACGACACGGTTGAAGTTGTACGCAACGGTGCGTCCGCAGGTATACGGCTGCATGTTGTTGGCGTCCCAGTTCTTCATATACCGCTCTTCTGCTTCACACAGGAAGTAGTAGTGCGTATCGCCGAAATCCATCGGGTTCGTGGCGTTATCGATGTACAGAGACACGATAGCGTTCCACTCATTGTAGGTCTTGTTGTTGAGGTTTGCTGCATCCGTGGGATACATAGCTTCCAGCTTGATGTAAGCGGAGAACTTGTTGAAAGCAAGACCATTGCCGCTCATGAACGAGCGTTCCATATCATCGACATTGTTGCTCAACGCATTGACATTGCCGATTTTCTGACCAACCTGACTGTAGTTCAGCTGAATCGTGCCGTCGCCGTCCGTGACATTCATGAAACGGTCCAGACGACCGCCGCCAGCGACATTGCTGAACTTCCAGCGAATCGTGGGTGCAGAATCCTTGTTGCCGAAGAAGGTAATCTTGGTAGTGTAGACCGCCTTGTTATCGTTGGCAGCACCATAAGTCGTAGTACCGTCCTTGTGCAGCACATCGGGCGCAATTGCGTCCAGAGGTACATCGGTGGTACGGCGACCGTTGTTCGGGTTGCTGGTTGCGGTAGTCCACGCCATGTTGCCGTTCTTGGAATCGAAAGAGTTCAGCAACAGAGACTGTGCTTTCAGAGGCGTCAGTTCAATAGGCGGGGCATACACGACCAGGTGACCGGTACGACCGTTCGGCTCATAGTTGGAAATCGTAGAATCGGCAGTGATTTCGTGCGCAGGAGCCTTGTAGCTGAACACACAGCGGAAATCCAAACCATCCCAGTCCATGGTCGCATTCGTCAGCGTCAGCGTGACGGTGGAATGCTTACGCATGGTAGAGATACCGGACTCGCGCAAATCGTTCAGGGGGTTCCAGAAAGCAGCAGGCCAGAAGGTACGAGTACCAATCTTGGTTGCATCGATGTCAGAAACCTTGGTCGTGACAGTAAAGGAGTCAGCCGGGAACAAATCCGGGTCGCTACCGACCTCGACCCAGGTGTTATTTTCATCACGGTACTGGACCGTGTAGGTGACACCCTCATTGACACCCTTCCAGTAGTTGAGGTCAAAGTCGAAAGTCGTGGTTTCGCCGACAGGGATACGCTTATCGAAAGCCTGCTCAATGTACATAGGACGAAGTGCAGACTCGCAGTAACCGTTCTTGCCGTCCTCAGCCTTATCGAGGCTCGTATACTGCTTACCAGCGACTGTAAACTCGCACTTGAACTGAATCTTCTCGTTGCAGTAGTCGAGGGTCGTGTAGGTCACGGTGCTCTCGGTGTACGGGATATCAGCGTTGGTAGCAGCCGCCGTAAAGGTGGTCTTGTTGATTTTGCCCTTGACGACACCGTCATAGGTGGTGAAGGAAGTGCCGGGACCGCCAATCTCGAACCACTGGCTCATCTTGCCGCTCTCGGTGATGGCACGGTAGTACCACTTCACATTAGAGTCGGGAACCGTCTGGTCGTAGAACAGCTTACTGCCGACAGTCTTGTTGACAGGACCTTCCCAGTCTTTGTAATCGTCAATCGGGTCCGCGGTGGGTTTGAGGAGTTCCAGAGGATGGGTCTCGCAGTCGTTCCAGAAATGATTCGGAACATCCACGACAATCATACCGTACTCGACCACGCTATGACCACTGGGGTCGATGACCTCAGCACGCTGCATGCCGGTACAGGGTACATTGGAGATAACATACTTGCTATCACCGTTGACAACGCAGTCGTAGTCAGTGCCATCGGTCGCATGGACGATAACGCGGTAGCCGGTGTAATCAGAAACACCGTCATCCGGGAACAAAGCATTCAAATCGCCGACAACACGGGCAACACCGGTGATGCGGACATTGGGCTGGTTGTCGAGTTTCAGAACCGGAAGAGCGCCGACAGTCTTATCGCTGCCGAGGTTCCAGCCGTTGTTGCTGCCTGTAGTGAACATGCCGTAGGTGTTGCCGGTGTTATCGAACAGAGGCTTGCCGTTGCTGGCAAGGTTCACATGGTAAGCATCGGAGTTCCAGTGACCGGAGAAGTTCTTAATAGGCTCCCAGCCTTCCGGCAGAGTCAGGTCATCAACAACCTGATAGCAGCCGTTCAGAGGATACCAGAAAGAACCGCCAGCCTGCAGAGCAGACAGAACCTGCATGTAGTTGACAGAACTCACGCGGATAACGAAGTGGCTGTCTTCCTGACTGTTCTGATTTGCTGCACAAATTTCGCACTGCTTGCGCTGAGAGATGTACATGACAGTGTTGGCGAACAAAGCAGATTCATCACGAGTAGCCTGGTTATTCGGCAAGTGACCAATCTGGTTCATCAGGAAGTTGCCCGTGCCGGAAAGGTAGAAGTTGCTGGTGCCGAACCAAGAACGACCAGTGACAGGGTCGGTAATAGTCTTGGTGGTGGGGTACGGATTGTAACCGAACTCTGCACCAGTGACATTGCCGCCTGCGTAATCGACCCAGATAGGACCGAATGCAACCTGAGAGTTAGAGTGCGTCTTGGCGGCAGAAAGTGTAGACGGCAAGTCGTAGGGGAAGTTCGTGGGGTCACGATACTTGACCGTAGACTGTGCTTGGGAGTTGGAATACGGCTTCAGACGAACACTCAGCTGGTCACTGCCGTACATGATGCCAGCTTTACCGTAGGAGCTGTGGCTACCACCGGTAGACAGAATCATGGAGATAGCATCGGTCGGCAAAACAGTGCCGGAATCGATGTTACCACCGTTAGCGCCCATCAGAGCGTTCATGTTCCAGTGACCGTTATCGATGTTAGGAACAGAGTTCAGAACATAGTAGCGGGTAGAACCATCGTTCTTGTCGGGACCGAAGCGACCACCCTCGTAGTAATCACGAGAACCGGGGTCGGTATAACCAGCAATGTGAGCATCATACCAAGAACCGGCATAGGCGTACATGGTATCGTGACCGACACACATGCCGTAGCCCTGGCTCAGGAAGCCCTTAATAGCATAATAGGCTTTACCGGAGATATCGGGCTCCTGCTGTACGCAAACGCCCCAACCAATGGAGTCGATACGGTAGTTGCCTTCGGCGTCCATCATGTACATTTCCGGATTGGCATTGAACTGCTCGGCAGCAACAGAAAGCACTGTGATGTGCTGGTTCATATGAGAACCATCATTGTTGCGCAGCCAACCATTGTCGGTAATATAGTTGATGTAGTTCGCGTAAACACGACCTGCATCAGAAATCCACGGGTTCAGGAAGACAACGGCGTCCTTGTACTTCGTACCAGAAGCGCCAGTACCGTAGTTGTTCTTATCGGCATCGCGGATAACAGCAGTGTACGCAGGAACCTCAACAGCAGTACCGGTAACGGTCCAAGCGTTGTTGCTGTTATGAGGACGGAAATAGACGGTCTGACCATACCATTCAGAGTTGACTTCCAACATATTGCCATCCGTCAGCGGGAACTCCATGTACTGACGAGTTGCACCAGTGGGGAAGCCGTTATCATCCAGAACATTGGCGGTTCCGACTTTTGAATAACTCCAAGCACCGCCAATCTGAGTCCAGTAACGGTCTGCGGTGGCCTTGTCAAACTTACCGGCATTGAACCACTCGGTAACCTGGTCGTACATGTTCTTAGTGATGTACTCGTAGTTGCCGTTAAGACCTGTAATCCACTGGTTATCAGAGGACAGCGCAGGACCATTCCCGCCAGCGCGGGGAGCAAAGGAGCGTGCCAGCATAGCAAAGGTGGCGGGGGCATTAGCCCCATCCGCTGTCTCTGCAGTGGCAATGTCAGTAGAAACAACCTTGAACTGGACAGTGGACAGGATGATGTCGCCTGCCTTATCCTCGTCGGTCAGTTCGTTACCAAGTTCCTCCAAAGCTTTGAAGTTGGCTTCCTTGTAAGCCTCGTCGGTGACAGTAATCAGGCAGCGATAGCTTGCGGTGAGGTCATCCTCCGCGACTTCGAAAGTGTAGGAAGGCTCGGTAGCGCCATCGATATTCAGCCAATCCGTATCCTGACTGGCAGCAGCTTCATCACTGAACTCCCACTTACCGTCATCGTTGAGGTGTGCGGTGTAGGTACTCTCTCCGTTAGAAGCATAGACTTCAACGGTGCCGTCTTCAGCATTGGCAGCAGTGATGGTGTAGCCATCCAGAACAAAGTTGGGAGTGTGGTATGCAATCTGGACATTGCTGGAATCAGCACCGATTTCATCGAGTGCATCGACTACAGCGTAGTACATCTCGCAGCCCTGCCACACATAATCCGGCTTGTCAGCGAGAACCGCTGTCTCGGTAGTATCCTCAATGATGAAGTTATACCAAGTAGGCTCGTCCTCTTCATACGGATAGATGGCATAGGATTCGTCAGCAGCAAAAGCTTGCTTCTTCTGCCACTGGTAGGTTACAGAGACATCATCACGGTTCAGCAGGGCATCCAGAGTAACTGTATCCCCCACCTCTGCCGAAATCTTATCACCGTAATCAGGTGTTACAGCCTGAATGCCGATGAACGGCTCAGCTGTTTCCGGTGTGGCAATGACATCCTCGGAGGTATCGGACTCCGTATAGACGACATCTTCCGAATTTGCCGTATCATCCTTGACCGTGTCGGCCGTGGAATCATGCGTCAAATCCACTACATCAGTCACAGTCTGAGAGGGCTCAGGGCTTTCGACCGGCGTATCTTCGGATTCGGAATTTGAAGTGTCGGTCTTGTCAACGGATTCAACCGCATCCACTTCATCATCCGAAACCGGGGCCTCAGTTACTTCGTCGGACACAGTAGTGTTATCTTTGAATTCGTCCGCGAACGCTACGGTATTAACCGCGAACATAGAAAGCAGCATACTGGCCGCCAATGCAACAGAGGTCACTTTTTGTGCAATTTTGTGCATAATGCGTGTGTCCTTTCTGTACAGTGAGCGAATCAGCGTAAAACTTTGGCGTGGTCCTACGCAAAAATCGTCCCTGCACGATTACTTTTGCTTCCGTACATTTCCATTCTATGCAGTTCGCACATTTTCGCAACTAGGCAAAACTTATTTTTTTATCGCAAAGAAAAAGTGCCAGTTACGCAGCGGTAAAAGGCACTTCATACAAATATTTTGGTTGAATTTTGTCGGGTATGCACAAGGAATAATATATGAATTCCGCAGACGGTTTTTGTGAGATGTGACTGTCGAAAATGTCGCCGTTTCTTGTAAAGTCGTAATTCGTTTTGTGTAAAGCGGAAATTCATTCTGTGCAAAGCAAAAAGTTGCTTTGTGTAAAGAGCGCTATAATGTAAAAATACAAATTCATGGTATAATATATGTGTAGCACAAAGGCTATGTTGAAACCGTGTCCTTCTTTTTGGGTGGCAAGATATAAAAAATCATTTTTCCATCTTTTGCTTCCCATGCTCTCACGGTTTTCCATTCGTATGCGAGGAATTGGTCATAGTCCTTATTGTCATCGACCGTATAGGTTTTGTCGTGAACACGGTCTACAAGCACTTCCCCTGTTTTGATATTCACAATAGCAAAATCAGTATAGGGGTTTGTGCAGCAACCATTTCCCATCAAATCATGTATTGTAATCACATTTATCACCTCAAATCACAAAAGGAGTTGTAAACCTATGGCAAAGTATACCGAAGCATACAATGACATTACTAACAGAAACATTGACATTATGCATGTGCGCAAAGAATGTGCTGTTGACCCTGCAGCTTACGAGCGCAATTATCGAGGTCATCTATTCTGTCCCGGCTGTGGTGTTGTTCCTCTTACCCTTGTTCATGATGAAGGGCGTTTGTACTTTCGTGGACATCCAAACGCAGTACATCCTGATGGGTGCATTTTTGTGTTGGATGAGCACATTGTCAAAGATATTAGTAGGCTTCGCGGAGAAGACGAAGACCACGCTTTAGCTCAGCGAGATTTCTTGTTCCGACTTACATTTGTCACCCCTCTTCTCAATGCAAATCGGCAGCCTGCAAACGGCAATGGGAACAGGAATGATGCTCATGTAGAGCATCAACATCAAGTGCGCCAAAACCGTCTCCCGCAATGTCGTCTTGAGGAATTGCCGTATCGGATTGAGTCCAACAAATTGCCGGAAGGCGTATGCATTTATTACGGGGTTGTAAATTGCCAGTTGGTGTCCAATGTTACGAATGAGCGGTACAAAGATAAGAAAGAAGCCGTAAATGTGCTTCTCTTGAAAGAATGCGGTACAAGAGATACTCTCATGGCATTGACTTTGTCCGACGCGATTTGGGAGCACTTCGATACCAACACCAAAAATGCCCTTCAGGATTCAACAGTGCCAATACATATAGCTTTTTTGGCATTATCCAAAAACTTTAGCACATCCCTATTTAGTTCTCCGTACACTTGCTATTTGCGTTCATCTACTTATTTGATTGCTCGTGCGGATTAGTCCACACCAGAACGACAAGAACAGTTGTTTCGTCTCTAACATACCAGTCGCTTATGTAGTATTTACTCAACATATCCTCTGGAACATCTTTTACTGCTCCCTCAAATACTGTTTTTACTGATAGCACGTAGTCTTCCATTATTTCGATTTGCTGTGCCTTCTGGTCCTTTGTCTGCTCTAAAAGGTCTTTAAGTCTTATTGGCTTCAATGTCATCACCGCCTTTCACTCTTCTGAGCAGGCTCATCTGAAAAGGTTGGTCTGCTTTTTTGCTTTGTTGGTGCAATATAGAACACCACTTTCCCTTCAGCTATAAGCCACTTTTTAACTGCCCAGTGTTTGTATTGTTCGAATTGATAGTATTCTTCCCATTCTTCTTTGTTGCTTTTCTCGTATGCTTTATCGTATACTCTGTCTACCAATATTTTTCCCGTCGCGGCATCAATGAGTTGGTAGTCAAAGTAGATGTCTGTTCTGCAGCTTATAATAGTCTCCAGCTTCAATTCTACCGCCTCCTCATTTCACATAGAGTACGATTTCATCGACATCTGATGTTGTCCATTCCGTCACTTTCTCATCTGCATAGCGTTCCGGAACATCCTTCGGCTTACCACAAAAGACTTCTTCGTCGAAGTAACCATCAGCGGAATCTGATTTAAAACGGGCGATGTGAACTGTTTGCTCTTTGTCTTCAGCAAGTGCAAGGAACGATTTTACTGTTGGCTTCATGGATTCACCTTCTTTTTTATTGGCGGCAGAATATAGAATATCATTTTCCCATCTTTTGTTTCCCACGCTCGAACCTGCTTTCGTGCATAAGGTAAGAATTTATTGTAGTCGTCAACATCATCAATTGCGCATGTCTTATCGTGGACACGGTCAACAAGCACTTCACCTGTTTTAATATTTACAATAGCATAGTCAATGTATGGGTCTGTACAGCAGAAGTTATCTAACAGGTCGTGCAAAGTAATCACAATAATCACCTCAAATCACAAAGGAGTTGTTAATCTATGGAGAAGTATACAGAAGCATTTTGTTCTATCATAGGCGACAAGGTTTCAATTATGCAAATGCGCATAGAATGTAACCTTGACCCTGCAGCTTATGAGAAGAACTATAAAGGGCACCTGTTCTGTCCGCTCTGCAAAGTTGTTCCATTGACGGTTGTCCATGCAAATGGTCTTCTCTATTATCGTGGGCACCCACACGAAGAGCACGGCAGTAATTGCTTGTATTCATTGGATGTAAGAGTTGTAAAAAGTATTACTAAAATCAGTGGTGATATCGAGAAGCAAGCTCTTTCTCAGATTGATATGCTCTTACGTTTGACATTTGACAACAATCAGAAAGCGAGTGGCACAAAAACTGCAAACCCCAATCCAAGTGGTAGTGCCGTCCCTGTTGTGCATCAGTGGCAAACCGTGAAAAAGCGCCTTCCACAATACCGTATTGAGCTCTTGCCGGAACTGTTGGATGCAGACAAAATGCCCGAAGAAATCAGCATTTTTTACGGCAAAGTGTTTTGTGAAGTTGTTGATTCCAAAAACCCTTACAATGGAGTTGGCTTCAAAGTGTTAATCGTAAAAGATGCCGTAACAAAGAAAACCATTATGGGGCTCACAATGTCTTTGACTGTTTGGAACCACTTTACAACCGATACGCAAGTATTACTACAAGCATCACAACAGTCTGTCCATATTGCGTTCCTTGGTGTACATACATCATCACAAGGCAAGGCTTTAGGATTACCCTATACGTGCTATCTCAAAACTTCCACTTACTTGCAGGTCTTGGAAGATTAAACCAGTAATGCAATGAAGCGTGTACTATCTGTTTCCACACGCCAATCTGACAAGATGCGCTCTCCGAGTGTTTTATCTACATCTTTTACTAAGCCTTCAAACAGTGGGACAACATATAGCGTATAGTTCTCCGCAATAGCAATTTTCTGAGTGGCAGGGTCTTTAGCTGTTCTTAGCAGTTCTTTGAGCTTTATCGGTTTCATATCTCGTCTTTTCCTCCATGTATAATCAATTGCGTAACCTCATAGCTAACAACAGCTTTTCGGCTGTCACTGTCAGGTAGAGCTGTAATCGCTGCATCAACCTCTGCTACTTTTTGGACAATACCTTTAAGCCCAGCAACACTGTTATCCTGCATAGGTCTAACTAAGCAAAGATATCCATTGCCGTCGTCATCGAATGAGATGTCTGGAGCAAATGGGATAGTATCGTCGATTTTATCTTTGTCTTTACTGTTAAAAAGAATCTTGTAAAACGTTATCAGTGCTTCCTGTAGCGTTTTACTTTGTTTTCTGTCCAATTTGCTGTACAGCGCCAGCATGTTGAGTTCCTTGACAACGAGGAACTGATTATCCATCTCTTCAATGATGATAACGTTGGTGTCACCCCAAATATCGTTGTGCAGTACCATGAATGGTCACACCCTTTCCTATTCTCAATTCTACCCGGTTCGCACATTCTAGCAATCGGAAAAGCAAGGACTCCATCGGACAACAAACTAAATGGTATCCCGCAAACAAGAAAACTCGTAGCAGAGGAACGAAGTGTCCCAACGCTACGAGTTCTTTTATCTTTTGATGCCTATGTTGGTAGGAGTTACTGCGCCGAGATATTCGTGACCTTAACGCCGCATCCTACCAAGCTAAGAGCAATAGCCGTAATCACGATAACTGCCAGTGCGAATCTCTTTTTCATTTGCTAACTCCCACCTTATTATAATAATAGACACTGCTTTTCAAAAAACAAACTCGTAGAAGAGTGTTTCTTCTACGAGTTGCCGGTTGCTTATAATTTACTATTTTTCAAAAAGCCATTAGCAAAGGATGCCAACATCCTCAGGAGGACAAGCATTATCGGTCGGAGTGGAAATACCGGGTCCCCCCCATTCCCACCCCCCGCTGCCATTAGGCTTGTTTTCCGTACTGCCGCTATCCCCACCGCTCGGCTGAGACGGCTCCGGATTGCTCGGCTGTGCAGGCTCTGGATTACTGGGCTGCGCCGGTGCCGGGTCAGGCTGTGCAGGAGCCGGAGCAGCAGGCTCCGGATTGCTGGGCTGTACCGGCGTAGCGGGAGCGGACGGCGTAACCGGCGTAACAGGTGCCGGGTTGGAAGGCGTCACAGCAGCAGAACTGTTGCTGGAACCGTTCTTGGTATAGTTCTTGTTGCTGGTCGTAACCTTCTTCGGCTGTTCAACCGTCACTTCGTAGTTGGCGCTCTCCTCACCAGCAGTCGCCGTGATGGTTGCATTCACAGAAGAAATGGCAGTTACCTTCCCATTGGAATCGACGGTAGCGACCTTCTCGTTGCTGGACGACCACTCGATGGTGGTCTCGGCGGCAACCTCTTCTGGGGCAACAGTTGCCTTAATGGTGTGAGAGTTACCGACCGTCAGTTTGCCTTCGTTGGAATCGAGCGTGATGCTTTCAACCTCATAGAACGCTTTCACATGAGTCGTCTTCTCGGTGACCTTTTCGCCATCCTGCATAAGGGTCGTGGTGATGTCGCACTCACCTGCTTTAAGGACCTTCACCTTGCCGTCCTTATCGACGGTTGCGACTTCCTCATCGCTGGAAGCGAAATCAAACGAAATGTTGGACGCATCTT
>ULSL01021411.1_pt1 | contig 11349 bp, 17 predicted proteins | sample 1956321 | NCBI WGS metagenome assembly ULSL01 (sample SAMEA4835707, study PRJEB28245) | human gut metagenome | biome: gut microbiome; material: fecal sample | place: Denmark | collected 2008
CGCATCAGAGATACGGTCGCACACCTTGTCGGGATGACCCTCGGTCACAGACTCAGACGTAAACAGCTTTCTCATGCCTTTTCCTCCTCAGCATTCTTCTTGTCTTCCTGCTCGTGGCGACATACAGCAGCAGCCTGCAGGAGTCTCATCAACTCATCCAGACGGACGCTCACCATAACGGGCTTCTCCCCGTGGGCAGAGAACGAGACCGTTCTCCGCGTATAGCTGGCAAGCATATTGCATTCTTCCGTACCCATGCTTTCGATGCCAGCCGGTTTGCCATCGACCGCCGCAAAGGTGGTCACGGTTGCGTTCACCGTCATCTGCACTCCGTCAGGGATGCCGGACACCTGTGCAGGGACCTTTACGACATGGCCCATAAGGGGATTCTTATTTTCTTCCATGTGTTCTCCTTTCTCAGAACGGGATGTCATCATCATCGGGCAGCGGGCGAAAATCATCGTTCGTGGGTTCCGGCGCTGCCTGCGGGGCGGAGCCGCTATCTTTCTTGGACTCGCCGAAGAAGACCTGATCGCAGCGAACCTCCGTCCGCTTGCGCTTCACCCCATTTTTCTCGTAGGTGCGTGTGGTAAGGACACCGCTTGCCTCGATACGCTTTCCCTGCTTGAAATACCGGGCGACAAACTCAGCTTTCTTTTCCCACGCCACGCAGTCGATAAAGTCCGTCTGGTCCTTAACGCCGGGCCGGTCAACCGCAACCGTGAACTCCACCACGGGCTTTCCGTTGGGAGTGGTGCGCAGTTCGGGGTTGCGTGTCAAGCGGCCGCTGATGGCAATAATGTTCATAGGGTAGCTCCTTTCATCATCGTAGTAGTCGAGTTCCAGATAGTTCTTCCCGAATGCCGCCCGGAAGTCTGCGACGCTGGCTTTGTGGTCCATCATGTACTTGATCTGCCAGAACTGCTTCAGGGCATCGGAGGTTTCCCTGCACTGGTGCGCCGCATACCGACCGTTCCGATGGCAGCTCTCGCCGCACAGGCCCACCTTCAGGCCATACTTTTCGGACTTATCCCGAAACGGCCCTGGGTAGACGTGGTGCTCCTCCAGCCAACCGGTCTTTCCGCACAGAAAACAGGTTCCGTACCTCATTCGGCATCACCCTTCCGGGCGTTGGGGTTCTCCACCTCCAGCAGGATGCCGCCGCATTCCAGACACTCTACCACGATCTTCTCCGGCTCCTCATGGTCGCCGACCTGAACCGTGCCGAAGCCGTTGCAGGCGATTTCCTCTGCCAGATGAGGCTCCAGAATGCTGTCATCCACATGGCGGGGGTCTTCTGCGAGGTAGGCAGAGCCGAGGGCGATGATGCCGTCTGCGGTCTCCGCATAGCAGTGGCCTGCGCTCCGGCTCACCGTCATCCGCTCTCCCACAAGGACTTTGAGGATGCCCCACTGGTCCTTGATGCTGCACTTATCGGGGTTGCGCAGGATGTAGCCCTTGTCATCGCCGATGACCGTGTAGTCAACATCCACGATGCCTTCCGGGAGCTGGGGCGGTTCCTGCTCCACAGTGGGCGCAGCATTCTGGCGGCTCTGGGCCGTGTCGAAAAGCGAGGTCTGCCCATCGTCGATGTCCTTCATCACATACTCCATCAGCTCCTCATCCCACACCAGCTTGCGGTTGCCGGAGAGGTTGCCGGTCGTTTTGTCCTTGACCTTGATTTCGGTGCTGATCTCGTGGCTGAAGCTGGGCTTCATCACCTGCACGGTGTCCCCCTCCCGCGTTGCATCGAAGTTCCGTTCCGGAGCCGGAGTCAGTGCCACGCTGATTTTGCAGTTGATGGAGGCGCTGTCGCTCTGGAGCCTGTCCATCTTCTGAAGCAAGCGCTGGAGGGCGCTGTCGAAGTCCATCTTGAAGGCGTTGAAGGTGTCCGCGCTCAGGGACAGCACATACGTTTTGTCGCTCATAGTCATTCTCCTTTACTGTTCATACGGTATATCTGAGATTTCAACGATAACACGCGGGGTGTCGGAATAGAACTTCCGAACCAGTGCGTCTACAATCTGGGCATCATCGCGGTAGGCAATGCCGTTCAGGGCATCGCAGATGATTTTGCCGATGTTGTCGAAATCAGGCTTTCGTGTCGGGCGTATCAGGCGGTCGATCATGGCAAGGTGCTTTTTCCTGCTGACCGATTTCGGAACGGAGAGGAACGCAAAAATTCTCACGCTCAACATGGCGTCATCAGCAAACCGGACCCCGGATTGGATTCTGTACTCGGTCTTTACGAGGTTTTCGTACAGAACCGTGTTTTCCGGGGTTCTGGCTGTCGCATGACCACAGACGGTCGAAAATTTCGGACGTTCTTTGCCTCTTGGCTCTCCGTAGATGCAGAACTGCGTCCTCATTCCCCTGCCGCCTGCTTCGGCTTATCGTTCGGAGTGTACTCCAGATAGTATTCGTAGCTTTTCTTGCCCGGCCGGCGCTGCTTGCCCTGCCGGACGGTGTAGTCGTTCTTTACGAGGATGGCAGCTACCGTCAACCGGTCCTCAACGCTTGCGATGATAACTTTATCCATCGTTTCCCTCCAAAAAGTTCTTCATCTCGTCAAATCTGCGGGCCGCTTCTGCCTTTCTCCACGACCGACCTGTGAACTGCATCGGGTAGCACATTTCAAAGATGCGGTCATAGATGCGGGTGTAGCGGATGTCCGCAGATTCTTTCATTTCGGTCATACTCAGGTTCGTGGTGAGGATAATAGGTAGCTTGGCCCTGTACCGGCTGTCCACGATGTCGTAGACCTTTTCCAGCGCAAAGTCCGTACTGCGTTCAGCGCCGAGGTCATCAATGATGAGCAGCTTTGCCCTGTTCAGCCGAGCAATCAAGGCGCTGTCATCCTCGCTGAACCCCTGCATGGTTTCCAGCAGTTTCACAAACGATGTCATCACCACCGGGACCCGCAGGCTCAGGAGATGGTTTGCAATGCAGGCCGCTGCGAACGTCTTGCCGGTTCCGACACCGCCATAGAATAAAAGTCCTTGATTCTTTGCCAGCATTTCGTCGAAGTGCTTCGCATACCGCAGGCAGAGCTTCAAGTTGTAGGCATTGTCTTTGGTCTGCTGGAACCCGTCAAAGCTGATATTCCGCAGGCGTTCGTCCATGAGGCTTTGCTGTTTCAGCGCTTGTGTTGCCCGCATTTCCCGATCCTGCATGAGCATCTGTTCTTCCTGCTTCCGCCGTTCTGCCCGGCAGCGGCAGGACACCGGCATCTTGACCCGAACTTTCTTCTTGGGGTCGAACGGAACGGCTTTCAGGTCGGGCATATTGACCTCTACCTGCCGACGGGTATGGCAGTTCCCGCAGACAAGGAACCCTTCATCGTCGTAATAGTCGCCGTTCTCCGGCTGATTTGCCGCCTGCGCCTGACGAACAACACCTTGCAGCAGGCCGTCAAATTCACCCATTCTGCTCACCCCACTCTCTGAACGGATTGTCCTCAGCCGGTGCTGCCTCGCTTACACTTTGCTGAAGCAGGCCCGGTTTCTTTTCTTTGACCCGGTCTACGACCCAGCAGAGGATGGCGCGGTAGTCGTCCTTGTAAGTCTTTCCCCGTGCGCCCTTGTAGTTGTCAAGCTCCACAATGCAGGCATCCGCAAAGGCTTTGCCGTACAGTTTCACGAGCCGGTCGTAGTTCGCTTCGCTCATCTTCACGAACTCCGCATAGGATTTCTTATCAGGTTTCGGCTTTGCTGGCCGCTTGGCTTCGGGCTCCACAGGAAGTTCCATCTGTTCCGGCTCCGGGGTCTTCGGCGCAGGCTTTGCGGCCTCACGCTCCATCTGGCGGGCTTTCCGCTTTCGTTCAGCATCCAGCCTGCGGTTTTTCTGGAGCTTATACCACTGCTCCTGCCATGTGTCCCAGTCGTGGATGTAAAAGCCGTCGGCCGCCGCATCAATCCAGCCGGTGTCCACAAGGGCCTGAACCACTTTGCCCATGTCGAGCTGGCAGTCCTCGCCGCAGCCGTACAGGTATCGGCTCAGGACTTCGAGGTCGGCATCCTTGACCAGCCCGGTCTCATCGGCGTTCTTCATGCCCCAGAACCACAGGAAGTTCAGGATGCCGAGGGCTTCAAACTTGGAACACCCGATGGCGCGGTATAATCTACGGAGCTTCGTACCGTCCACCTCCTGATGTACGCTTATCCACGGCATCCCCTCACCTTCCTTTTCCGCCGGTGGCTTTATTCTTCGGCTGCACCGTCATTTTTGGTGCCTTCCTCAGCTTCCAGCTCCGCCTTGTGGGCCGTACAGATTTCGACCAGCCGCTCGACCACCTTGTTGTAGGTGGACATCTTCATGCCGGTCGTAGAGGTCAGCCCCATCTCCTCGATGATGGACTTGACCACGGCGTTGCCCTTGTCCTTGCCGAAGTTCGCCTGCGCCGCCTTGAAAAGCTGCTGGCGCTGCTCCTGCGAGATGACCGGGTCTTCTTCCTCGGCGGGCTGTTCTTCCGGCTTCTGGTCATCCAGCTCCTTGTAATCCACCGGGATAGCACCAGAGGCAACCATTTCGTCTTCCGAGTAGACTCCCTCGTAGTCCTTCGGGAAGGCATCTCTCACACACTGGCTGATGGCAACCTTGTTGATCATGGTCGCGGGCTTGTCCCGCCAGTTGGCCTGCCCCTTGTTGTACTCGGAGAAAGCCACCTCCTTGAACGCTGTGCGCTCCTTGCTGTTTCGCATGAAGTATACCCTGCACCAGCCGCCGACCAAAGATTCGCCCGGATAAAGGCAGCAGCCCTCTTTCTGAAAAATCTGGTCGCCGCGCAGAACAGTGATGCCATCCTGCTTAAACAGGTAGTCGGGGTGTTCAAATGCCCGGCGCAGGTAAGCATCCTTGCCGACAACCATCTGCGCCGGGTCCTTCTCGCTGTACTTGATGAGGTAGACCTCACCCTGAACCAGCGGGTTGAGCTTCTGCTGGCGGCAGGTGTTCATAAAGAACACGAGTTCCTGATTGCTTACCAGTTCTGCCTTGCCGCGAACGAGGTACTTCTTCACGAAATCCAAATCCAGCTCAACGTGCGTGCCCAGAACATCGTAGCTGACAACGAGAGCGTTGCTCTCAGCTTTGCTCATAGCAGTAGACATATTCTTTTACCCCCTGAAGCTCATTTTTGCGACCTGACGGTAGGTGATGCCGGGAATCTCAATCTGGCCCTTCGAGGCGCGGATGAGGCGCATAACAGCGGCCTGATCGACCGGGCGGAGTTCAATGCCAGCCACCGCCAGCGGGACCGCCTTCGGGTCGATCTCGACGATTTCCCAGTCCTTCGAGGTGCTGACGCCAGAGACTTTCGGCGCAGCCGTTGCGGGTACTACCGCATAGCTTGCAGCATCATCCATGATGGCGGCTTCCTCAAAAGCGGCTTCTGCGCCATCTGCATCACCGGCGGCTTCCAGCGTAGCCGCTTCCTGAATCTTGCGTTCCCGTTCGGCTTCCGCTGCCCGTCGAGCAGCTTCTTCAGCTTCCCGGCGCTTTCGCTCCTGCTCTGCAATGTAGGCGCTCATCACCTGCTTGACCGTCTTCTCGGCATTGCGCAGCGGGGTCAGCATGGCCTTTTCCCGGTCGCAAACCGCTTTGTGGGCCTGATAGGAGCTGTCTTTCATGGGCTTGAAGAACGTCGTGATCTGCGATGCCTTTTTCTTCAGCATCTTGCCGAACTCACCGGCAAAGGCGTAGTCTTCGTCACTCTGGATGACCAGCGACTCCGCCTGAAACTCAATGTCGGTCACATCGCGGGAGAGCTGCTGCTCATCAACGATTTCAGCCTGCGGCACGGTTGCCACCATAGTTTCTTTTTCCATCTGTCGAACCTCCTAAAAATCACTCGTGCATGTAGTTCTTAATTGTCATCAAGGACGAGAACACCGACCAGCACTTCCCACTTCGGGGAAAGCGCACTTCCTGATAGCCCTTCTTGGACAGGTGGAGAATCAGCCGGTCATCGACCTTGATGTCGTGGCTCTCCCATGCTCTGTCATAGGCTTCAAGCTGCACAGCGCAGAGCTTGCTGTTCACCTGCGCCGATGTCTTGTAGTCCACCAACGTCACCCTGCCGTCGATGATGCACAGCAAATCGACCGTGCCTGCATACCGCAGGATTTTGTGGTAGACCTTGGTTTCGGTCGCCAGAACTTCCGGCTTGCGGCTATCCCACCACTCCCGGAAGCCGGCAAAATACCCGGCATACACCGGCGGAATGTCCTCAATGCCGAACTTGGCGTAGTTCTCCACCGCATTGTGGATGGCCGTGCCGCGCTTTGCGGCCTTGTTCAGAACCTCCGGGTCCACCGTGCTGTAGAAGTCACTGGACAGCGGCTTCATCAGGGTGGTCACGCTGGGTACTTCCAGCCCGTTCAGGTAGTAGAGATGCCGTTCTTCCTCAAATGTCAGTTCCGGGAACTGCGGAATTTCGGGCTTCACGCATTCGTTGCTCACGTTGCTTTTCTCCCTTCAGGTTGATCGCCAACCGCATATAGTAGTCGGTCAGCTCGGTTTCGTACAGAAGCGGAAGGTAGTTCTCTGGCTGCTCTGCCAGCTCACATTTGCGCTGGGCATACCAGAGAACGCTGGTGGCTACCACATCCGGGATTTTGAATCCCAGCGATGTTTCCGCCGCCTGCCGTGCTTCTGCCAGCTTATCGGCACTCATGCCTTTTCCGCGAGTCTGCGGTGGATTTCCTGAAGCAGCTCATCGGTTGGAATCTTGCTCAAGTCCAGACCGGCCTCAGAGTCCTCAAAGAGGATAGATGGGACCTTCAAAGCGGGGCGGATGCCGCGCGAGTTGGAGCAGTCGTCGCCGTTCCAGCCGCCATTGGAGCTGACGGACATGGCAACATCAACGTCCGACTTGCTGCGACCGCTCCAACCGGTCGCCAGCCAGCACCACTGCTCCGCATCGGGGATGATGTCAGCGTACTCGCGAGCTTCATCCAGTGTAAGCGGCGCAGCCTTCACCGACAACTTCCCATAGCAGCCGGAACCGTCCAGCGTGGTCAGGTTGAGCTCACGGGGAATGAGCTTGGCGTTGTCGAGGCCCTTCTTGTCCATGTCCTCCAACCACTCGTCCACGGCCTTCTTCAGGTCGCTCTCTGCGTAGTTGTTGGAGCTGCCAAATTCAGAAGCACCAACCGATTCCAGTGCCAACAGGAACAGGCTGTCCGGCAGGCTACCACGACGCTCAACATCCAGCGTCACAAATCTGGTTCCGGCCAGCGTAACGATGTCACCCGGCTCGTGCAATACTGCGTACTTTTTCATGTTTCGTTCCACCCTTTCTTACCGGCGATGCAAACACGCCGATATTCAATCCGCCGATTTTCTTCATGGCTTCGTCGAGTTCTCTTGCGGTTGTGATGCCATATTCTTCTGCCAGCAGCTTCTTCAGCGTTTGGATGTCAGCCATCGTCTGCGCCTCCGTTCAGGAGCTTGGAGCCAATGAGCTTCAGTTCCCGCGCCGCCCGAATCAGTCCGTCGAGGTAGTCGAGGATTTCGGTCAGGTCTGCCCACTCATCCTTGGAGATGATGCCATCTGCCGTGATGTCGATGAGCTTTTCCTTGACCTGCTCGATGTCACCCTGCCGGAGCTGCTTCAGCAGCTTCATGGTCGTACGCTCTACCGAGGCAATTTCAGGGGACGGCATTTCGAGACTCTTTCCGATAAGGCACTCCGACGAGCAATACCACGCCATCAATTCCGGTGCGTTGTAGATGTCTGCCATCAGAACCACTTTATCCACCGGGATGACCTTCGTATTGCCCAGCTCGTAATCTGCAAGGCTCGAAACCGAAATTCCGAGCAGTTCCGCAGCGCCTTCGCGGCTACCGAGCTTATCGTTGTGCTTTGCGGCCTCTTTCCTACACCGGAAGCACTGGTTTTCACAGGCTTTTGCGGCATCGCGTCCCATTTTCTTTGCCCCCTTGATGCGCTATACTTTAGACATCAGCAAACCGCCATGCGCATACTTACCCTTTCGGTAAGTTGTCGTCGAAAAAAATAGCGTTGACCTGATCGCTGGTCAGGTCAAGCGCCTTGGCGACAATGCTCATTTCCTCATTGGAGAACTCGACTTCTCCGCGCTCCTTCTTGGAGTAGGTAACAAGCGATTTGCCGATCAATTCGGCCATGTTCTTCTGGGTCTTTCCCTTCTCGACCCGGATGCCCTTGAGCTTGGAGCTATTCATCCGCTCACCCCCTTTCCGTGTCTTCATTATAGCTTACCGATATGGTATATGTCAATCTTAAAATGATAATTTTGGTAAGTTTTGTTTACTCTTTGACAAGTATGTTATAAACTTGGTAAGTAAGCTACATTGGGAGGTATGACTATGTACAGCAAAGCCATGTTCGCCAAACAGTTCAAAGAACTCATCGACAAGCGCGGCCTCACGCAGCGTGCTGTCGCAGAGCGCATTAACACGACGGAGACTACCATCTCACGTTATGTTTCCGGCGATAGAACGCCGAACATCGAGACCGCTGTAGAGCTGGCCTCTGTACTGGGCGTGACGCTGGACGTTTTGGTCGGTGCCGATCTGCCCGCCGCAGGCCGTACGCCGCCCGACGTCAACATCTTAGTCGCCTGCTACGAGAAAGCGTCCATCGCAGACCTGCAGGTTTTGTGGTCGTTGCTTGACCGCTACATGACCCCGGAACAGCGGGTCATCATAACGTCCATGCAGCGTGAGGAAAAAGCCGACGTAGGCTAATACGAGTTGACTTCTCTAGGAGGTGAAATCATGGCAAAACAACGTACTGGCGATGAACACATCGTATTCAAGGGTATGCCCACAGAATACTCCTTGAGCGACTACTGGCGCTGGAACGCATCAGACCTGCTCAACAACACCCTGCGAGGCTCCTACTGCGAGTTCATCGTATCGGCCGCGCTGGGCATTGATCTGAGCGAAACCAACGATGACTGGACTCCCTACGACATCTCTTTCCCCTACAACTGGGTATGTAATGGCGAGGCTCGCGATGAAGTGCGCATTGAGGTCAAGAGCTGCGCATATCTTCAGGCATGGCGGCAGGGCGATGGCAGGCTGTCCAACATCCAGTTCAGCATCCGTCCAACAAGAGCTTGGGACTCCATCAACGGTTATGCTGAGGAGGTCATGCGGCAGTCCGATGTGTATGTGTTCTGCCTCTATACCGAGACCGTGCGGGAACGGGCTAACCCATTGGTGTTGGATGGATGGGACTTCTACATCGTACCGACTCATATTCTGGACGAGCAGTGCGGCCCTCAGAAGACCATCTCGCTTACTATGCTGCAAAAGCTGGACCCATACCTTGCAGACTATGGCAGCATCCGTGATGCCGTTGTTCATTCGCTGGATGTGTCCCCCCCCCCCCGACATTTTGCATAATTTCTTTCATTTCTTTTTGTGCATAATAGAAAAGCAGCCCCGCACTACGCACGGAGCTGCTTTTTCTTCAGCTATCATTATCTTCTGGAGGTTTCGCAATGGGCTATGTGACGAAGAAGGTGGCACAACGCTTTGAGGAAAAGAAAGCCGCCATATACGTTCGAGTCTCAACGCAGTATCAGGTTGACCGGGCTAGCCTGCCCGTCCAGCGAGAAGAACTCATCAACTATGCAAAATATGCCCTCGGCATCTCGGACTATGTGATTTTCGAGGATGCAGGCTACTCTGCCAAAAATACCGACCGTCCAGACTATCAGCAGATGATGGCCCGAATGAGGACCGGCGAGTTCTCTCACCTGCTGGTCTGGAAAATCGACCGTATCAGCCGTAACCTTCTGGACTTCTCCGTCATGTATGCCGAACTGAAGGAACTTGGCGTGGTCTTCGTGTCGAAGAACGAGCAGTTCGACACAAGCTCTGCGATGGGCGAAGCTATGCTCAAAATCATCCTGATCTTCGCGGAACTGGAGCGTAAAACAACCTCTGAGCGAGTCAGCGCCGTTTTCGTGTCCCGCGCCAATGACGGCATCTGGAACGGTGGCAAGGTTCCCTACGGGTACTCCTACGACAAAGAGAGCAAGACCTTCTCCATCGCCGAGGACGAGGCCAAAATCGTCCGTCTAATCTACTCCCTGTACGAGTCCGAAAAGTCAATCGTGCGGGTAGCCCGGATTATGAATGAGCGTGGCCTGAAATCCCGCGCTGGAAACGACTGGAGTCCGACCACCGTCCACATGATTCTTTCCAGTCCATTTTACTCTGGAACGTATCGGTACAATTACCGCGACGAGTCCAACACAAAGCGTTTCCGCGAAAAGGGCAAGGATGAATGGGTGCTTGTCGAGAACCACCACCCGGCCATTGTATCTCCTGAACGGCAGGCTGCTGTCGGTGTCATTCTGGAAAGCAAGCGCTACAACAAGAACGCCACCTATCAGCGGAAGAATGTCCACGTCTTCGCCGGGCTGCTCACCTGCGGTTGCTGCGGCTCCACGATGGCTGCAACCACCGATAAGGTCCGGGCAGACGGATGGAGGCCGTCTATGTACATCTGCTCGCGGCGGCGCAAATCCGATGACTGCACCAACAAGTACGTCTCTGATGTAAGCCTTGGGCCATTCGTGCTGAACTTCTTCGCCAACCTGATAAAGGCCTCCAACTCCTTCGGCAGAACGACATCCATCGAAACGCTGGAGAAGAAGCTGCTGCGCGGGGAAGCCCTCTCCCGCGTTGACCACATCGAGCGTCCGGGCCTCGAAGAACTATACAACCACCTGCGCAGCGGCTTTGAAGAGAAGCGCTTTGAATCCCCTACCATCGCGGCCACGGAGTCCAGTGCGGACTTGAGCGAACGCGATCTGCTGCTCTCCGAGAAGCGCCGGCTTAAGCGCGCCCTCAACCGCCTGAAGACCGTCTATCTCTACGGAGATGACGAGATGGCAAGCAAGGACTTCAACATCGAGCGTGAGCACATCACCAAGGCTCTCAGCGAGGTAGACTCCCGCATCAACGAGCTGGACATTGCCAACGCCTTTGACCTATCACTTTCCGACGAGGCATTCATGCAGAAGGCCAGCCAGTTCATCCTGACGCAGCAGCTCTTGGACAAGCGCTATGTGAACTACGAGCGTTTCATCCGCAAGATCGACCCCAAAATCGTCAAGGATTTCCTCAACGAAACGGTCTCAAACTTTTGTATAAAAGACGGCCTTACCACCTCGATTTTGCTCAAAAACGGCATTGAACTACGATTTTCGTACAAAACCGCCGAATAAGAAAAAAGTCCAGAAACCCGCATGGATTCTGGACTTTTTCATCACTTTTTATCTTCCGGGCCGTTCCCGCCTCGTATAAACATCGCATCGCCGAAGGAAAAGAAGCGGTACTTTTCCTCTA
>ULSL01065777.1_pt1 | contig 11265 bp, 10 predicted proteins | sample 1956321 | NCBI WGS metagenome assembly ULSL01 (sample SAMEA4835707, study PRJEB28245) | human gut metagenome | biome: gut microbiome; material: fecal sample | place: Denmark | collected 2008
CAATTCCTCTAAATATTCCTCACCTTCTTCTGTCATAAAAATATTACTATGACCGTTTAATTTACCGTCAATTTCCTTATATACAACATTCGGATTTGTAATTTCATCTTTATGTGAAATAATTGAAGCGCCGTCAAATTTTACCACTTCATCCCCCGTACCATGAATAATCATTACATGAGCGTCTGAAGAATTTATAGAATCTACCGCTGAAATATTAGCTTTACTTCCAAAGGTAAGCTTATTATTAAGCCAAATAAAAGGATATTCAATATAGGTAAGAGGTTTTCCCATCATATTTTCAGAAAACTCTGCCGTTATTCCCATAGGAGTGTCATATCCGGAAATACTGACCGAAGCTTTAATATCATGATCAGAACCAAGAACCGCCGCTGCGGCATATCCTCCCCAACTATGACCGTAAAGCAATACCGGAAGCCCGTTCAGTTCATCATTTGATTCAATATATGTAAGTGCAGCATCAAGATCTATAGCAGACTGTGCCATACCCATCATACTTTCTCCCTCACTGTTATAACAGCCTGTATTGTCAAAAGCAAATACACGATATCCATTTTCAACAAAATACACTATTTCAGAAGTATAGCTTTCCGCTCCTCCGCCCATTCCATGAGACATTACAACCAATCCATGACTGTTTTCACTGCCGAAAACATATCCGACCAAAGTATTTTCTCCTGAATCAAACTGTACAACTTTTTTATATATATCCTCAATATCATCAAATCTTAAAAATGCAGTAAAATACGAAATATCTCTCCGTTCAAAGTTTTTCCTGAAAACTGATTTTACTGCAAAAAATGAACCTATACAGAAAATCAGAATAACAGCACAAATAAAAATAATAACTATCCTTTTTATAAGCTTTCCTTTTGTTATTTTCATATAAATCTCCTATTTTCTATTTTTAAGCGATAATACCGCACAATAATGAAGGACACTAAATTTTTCTTCTGCATTTTTTCTAAGCATCTCCATATGCTCATTTTCAAATTCTTTAATCAGGTTTTTGGAAAGTGATGCACCTATTCCACGGCATGCTTTAATTCTTCCATTCCAGCTTTCTCTTGTAAAGGGTACTCTTACATCAAAAATTTCACTGCATTCAGTCTTGAAATAATCATCATAAATTTCCGGAAGTTTTATTTTGTGTCTGTAGTCACCGTATCCACTCCAGTCCGGATTATATTTCCTGATTAAATTTTCACTCATCTGCGCAATACGGTCTTCTTCCGGCAGCCAACCCATGTAAAACATACCTAATTTACCATTTGGGTTCAGCCATCGTGACGCTTTTTCAGCAAAGATATCATGATTAAAATAAAAATAACACTGACAAGCAGTAATACAGTCAAAAGTATTGTCATCAAATTTCAGATTCAAATCAGAACCTGTCAAATATTTAATACCCATATTTTCTGATAAAATTTCAGCATATTTAATTTGATTTTCTGAGATATCAGCAGCAGTTATATCAGAACCGTATTTATACATGTTTCTCGGCAGAACACCTGAACCAGTTCCCATATCCAAAACCCTTTGGAATTTACGATAAAAACCTAATTCATATATTTTATTATAAAATTCCTCAGGATAAATATCTCTGTACTTTGCATAATCTTCGGCAGCAAGTCCAAAATCAAAAGCATTTCCATTGTCAATTTTCTTCAAAATACCCTCCTATATTTTCATTGTCAGAGAAATTCTTTTTCTTTTAACGTCAACATCCATAACCCTGACCTTTACGATTTCTCCTACCTTGACAGCCTCCAGCGGATGCTTTATAAAGCGGTCGCATATCTGTGAAATGTGCACAAGACCGTCTTCGTGCACTCCGATATCAACAAACGCTCCAAAGTCTATAACATTTCTAACCGTTCCCACAAGCTCCATACCAGGCTTCAAATCCTTAATTTCCATAATATCGCCGCTTCTCATAAGCGGTGCAGGCAGCTCGTCACGGGGATCCCGTCCCGGTTTCTGCAATTCTTCAATTATATCCGTAAGAGTCGGCACACCGATTCCAAGTTTTTCACATACTGATTTTCTGCCCCTTTGATTAACTGTATCTTTGATTTTTCCCATTTCGGATGTACCAATATCAGTAAGCTTAAATCCGCACTGTTCCATAAGTCCTTTTGCAGCCTCATAGCTCTCTGGATGAACAGCTGTATTGTCCAGCGGATTTTTTCCGTCCCTTACCCTTAAAAATCCGGCGCACTGCTCAAATGCCTTTTTACCCAGCTTAGGCACTTTCAAAAGCTGTTTTCTATCGGTAAATGCACCGTTTTCTTCACGGTATGCAACAATATTTTTTGCAACAGACGCATTTATACCCGATATATATGAAAGCAGAGAATGAGAAGCGGTATTAAGATCAACGCCTACAGAATTCACACAATCCTCAACAACACCGCAAAGAGCCTCGTTCATCCTTGCTTTGGGCATATCGTGCTGATACTGCCCTACGCCGATAGCCTTGGGATCAATTTTTACAAGTTCTGCTAAAGGATCCTGTAAACGTCTTGCAATTGAAATTGCACCCCTAATAGATACGTCAAATTCCGGAAATTCCTCCGCTGCAAGCTTAGAAGCGGAGTAAACAGAAGCTCCTGCTTCACTGACAACCATATAACTTACCTTCTGCGGTATTTCATGAAGAATTTCAGCGATAAGAGCTTCGCTTTCCCTTGAAGCCGTACCATTACCGATAGCAATAGCAGTTACGCCGTTTTTCTCAATAATAGCTTTTATTTTGGCTTTTGCAGCATTGTCCTTATCCTTACGGAACGTAGGATATACTATCGCCGAATCAAGAACCTTACCAGTACTGTCAACAACTGCCATCTTACATCCATGAGAATAACCCGGGTCAAAGCCCAGAGTAATCTGATTTTTAACAGGCGGCTGTAAAAGCAGCTGTCTCAGATTAGAAGAAAATACTTTTATTGCTCCCTCAGCGGCTTTAGCAGTCAATTCCGACCTGATCTCACGTTCCACAGACGGCATTATAAGACGCTTGCAGCTATCCTGTGCGGCAGTTTTAACAAGTTCTCCGCACCTGCTGTTATTTTTAACAAACATTTTTTCAGCAACAGAAAAACAAAATTCCTCGTCAATTACTACAGAAACCTTTAATGCTCCCTCTTTTTCACCTCTGTCAAGGGCAAGGATTCTGTGTCCGGCAACTCTGGATACACCCTCGCTGAATTCATAATAATTCTGATATACTGTTTCTGCTTCCTCATCTGTTGCCCTGGATTCTATTTTTGCCGCTTTTTCATAAAGCGCTCTGATTTTCTTTCTGAGTTCCGCATTATCTGAAATGTCCTCCGCAATTATATCCATTGCGCCCTGCAATGCGGCGTCTGCCGTTTCAATTTCCTTTTCAGAATTTATATACTTTTCAGCTTCTGATTCCGGATCGCTGTCGATATTCTGTTCAATAATAAATTCTGCAAGAGGTTCAAGTCCCTTGTCACGGGCTACGCTTGCTCTGGTTTTTCTTTTGGGCTTGAATGGTCTGTATATATCCTCAACTTCAACAAGCGTTACAGCTTTTTCAAGTGCCTCTGAAATTTCTTCAGTCAGCTTACCCTGTTCTTCAATTGACGAACTTACTTCATTTTTTCTGTTTTCCAGATTACGAAGATAAGTTAGTCTGTCATTCAGTTCCCTGAGAATCTGATCGTCAAGCGAACCTGTAAGCTCTTTTCTATATCGTGCTATAAACGGTATTGTTTTGCCGTCATCAATAAGCGCTACAGTATTGTCAACCTGTTCCTGTCTTAATTTAAATTCTTCCGCTAATTTTTTATTAATGTCCATAATTTACTGCCTTTCAAAAAAGTATATTTTAATTTTAACATTTTTTTATTTATTTTTCAACTCAAAAAAGTCCCTTCCAGAAAATTACTTTCTGAAAGGGATTAAATTAAATAATTTCCTCTGTTTCACATTTTTTAGGTCTTGACATAAGTTTTCCCAAAGCCTCTTTAACATTGCCTTTATTAAAAAGTACGTTATTGAGCTGCTCGGTAATCGGCATGGAAACTCCTACTTTATTTGCAAGCTCAAGAGCCACTTTACAGCAGTTATAGCCTTCAACCGTACCTACAAGCTTTACCGCCTCTTCGGGGCTTACTCCCTGACCGATAAGAATCCCCGCACGTCTGTTTCTGCTGTGCATACTGGTACATGTAACAATAAGGTCGCCTATTCCGGTAAGTCCTGCAAAGGTTGAGGCAGACGCTCCAAGGGCTACGCCAAGTCTTCCGATTTCAGTGATACCTCTTGTCATGAGAGCAGCTTTGGTATTGTCGCCGTAATTTAAACCGTCGCATATTCCGGCGCAGACCGCAATTATATTTTTTAGAGCTCCGCCTATTTCACAACCTACCACATCACTATTTATATAAATTCTGAAAACATTACTGCTCATCGTATCCTGAATATAAGCCGCCGCTTCCAAATCTTCCGAAGCTGCCACCACGGTTGTTGGAATACCAAGAGCAACCTCCTCGGCATGAGACGGTCCGGAAAGAATTACAATAGGCGATTCCTTTACTTCTTCTCGGATAACATCGCTGATAAGCTTATGAGTACCGTTTTCCAGTCCTTTGCTGGTATTGACAACTACCATTTCTTCAGTTATAAAAGGTGATGCTTTTCTGACCACGTCTCTCACATAAGGAGACGGTATTCCAAGAAGAACAATGTCGCTGCCTGTTACGCATGAAATATCTGCATTAAGCTCAATTGATTCAGGAATCTTTACTCCCGGCAGCTTTGACTTATGTTCTCCGTCGGCTTTTATATTATCAAGTTCTTTCTGAAATGCCGACCAAACTGTAACCTTATGACCGATACGGTTCAGCATAACAGCAAGAGACATTCCGAATCCTCCGGAACCCAGTATTGTTATCTTTGCCATATTTATTCCTCCTTTTTATGAAATGAAAATCTATTTTCAGTTCCATTTTTCAGTCTGGTAATATTGGTTCTGTGCATAAATATTACCAGTATACATATAGGCAGCGTTAATACTGCATAAACAACAGACAATTTTAAAGAAGTACCCTCAGCAAAATATTGCATTAAAAAAGTAATAAACGGACAGCAAATCGTAGCAATAATTGACGATAAAGAAACATATTTACTAAATGCCAGAATAACTGCAAAAATCAAAATTAATATTCCGAATACAATCGGATCGATTACTAAAAATACTGAAACTCCTACAAGTACGCCTTTACCGCCCTTAAATCCGTAATAAAGCGGAAAAATATGACCGATAACCGCAAAAAAACCGGCAATATAACCAATAAAATGTACGTCATTATCAGGTCCAAGTCCCACTCCTAACAAGCCGCATATAAGCTTACAGATAATAACAGCTATAATACCTTTAAGCAGATCTCCTATAAGAGTAAACGCTGCCGGAAGCTTGCCAAAGCATCTTAGTGTATTGGTAAGTCCGGCATTAAAGCTGCCGAACTTTCTGATATCCTCACCCTTCAAAAGCTTTACTACTATAATCGAAGAATTACAGCTGCCCAAAAGATATGAAACTACTGCTGAAAATACAACTGCCATAAGAATCTGTAAAACCATTATTTGTCTCCTCGTTCCCTTACTACAAATCTTACAGGCGTACCGGAAAGTCCGAATGTGCCTCTTATCTGATTTTCAAGATAACGCTGATATGAAAAGTGGAATAAATCAGAACGATTTACAAAAGTTACAAATGTAGGCGGTTTAGTAGACGCCTGCGTCATATAATAAATTTTCAGTCTTCTGCCTTTATCCGAAGGCGGCTGTACTCTTGTAGTAGCATATGCAAGAACATCGTTTAGCATACCTGTTGAAATTCTCATACAATTCTGTTCATTTACATACTTTATCATTTCAAACAGCTTGTTCACTCTCTGTCCGGTTTTAGCAGAAATAAAAACAAAAGGAACATATGACATAAAGCTAAAGTCATTTTCCAATTTCGTCTGAAATTCCTTCATTGTATTATCGCCTTTTTCAATTGCATCCCATTTATTTACAGCAATTATTGACGCTTTTCCCTGTTCATGAGCATAACCGGCAATTTTTGAATCCTGTTCAGTAAATCCCACTTCAGCATCAATGACGATAACGCATACGTCAGCTCTGTCAACAGCCATATATGCACGCAGCACACTGTAATGTTCTATTCTTTCATTTACCTTTGATTTTTTTCTGATTCCTGCCGTATCAATAAATACAAATTTACCTTCATCATTTTCAATGACAGTATCCGTTGCGTCACGGGTAGTACCGGCAATATTTGAAACGATTACCCGTTCTTCACCTGCTATTTTATTTATCAAAGAAGACTTACCCACATTCGGTTTTCCTATAATAGCAACCTTAATGTAATCCTCTTCGTAATCCTCTGTTTTATCATCAGGAAAATATTTAAATATTTCATCAAGAAGATCTCCTGTTCCGTGACCATGCTGAGAAGAGATCGGAAAAGGATCTCCCAGACTAAGATTATAAAATTCATATATTTCAACAGGAGTTTCACCGATAGTATCACATTTGTTTACTGCAAGCACCACAGGTTTCCCGCTTTTTTGAAGCATTAAAGCAACCTCATGATCAGTTGAAGTCACTCCGCACCTGACATCCGTTACCAGAACAATAACATCAGCTCTTTCAATAGCAAGCTCTGCCTGACGTCTCATCTGGGACAGGATAATATCGTCGGACGCCGGTTCAATACCTCCGGTATCGACTACCATAAATTCTCTGGCACGCCACTCGCATTTTGAATAAATTCTATCTCTGGTAACGCCGGGAGTATCCTCAACTATAGAAATCCGCTGACCTACCAATTTATTAAACAGTGTTGATTTTCCGACATTTGGACGTCCAACCACTGCAACTACAGGCAATGACATTTAAACATCCCCTTTCTTTATTTAGTTTTAACATAAAAAATCTTATATAAACGGAAAGGAGAGGAAGATTGCTCCTCCTCTCCTCCTCTCAAGCATTATTCGGCATCCATTTTGATAACCTCAACGCCCTTGTAGAATCCACAATTCTTACAAACCTTATGCGGAGTCTTTAATTCACCGCAGTTATCGCATCTGCTGAACGCAGGTGCATCCAGCTTCCAAACAGCAGAACGTCTTTTATCACGTCTAGCCTTGGAAGTTTTTCTCTTTGGTACAGCCATTCCGGCACCTCCTTACAGCTTTGCTTCAACAAAGCTCAGTTTTTTTGGCAATTACACTCGGATTCGTTCAAGTCACAGCCGCACACAGGGCAAAGTCCCATGCAATCATCACTGCAAAGCAGTTTAGTTGGCAGTTCAAGAAGCAAGTCCGAAAGAGCAATCTCATTTACATCGACCCTATAATTTTCCGCAACAATATACTCATCGTTGTCAGAATTTAAGGCACTGACAATTACATGCTTAAATTCATAGAAATAATCCCTTTTCAATTCTTTCAAGCATCTGTCACAGACGATATTTAATGTAAACTTTACGGAATAATCCATATGAACAACGTCAGCACGATTATAAAAGCTTCCGGAAACTGTTACAGATCCTGCAAAATCATAGCCGCATGACTGTTCCAATTCGGTAAGAGGAATTTCAAACTCAAATTCCTTACGCTCTCCGATTATATTAAAAACCTGACGTAAATCCGCTGTCATAAATTTACTCCCTTACAAGCATCACAAATTCTATTATATACAAAACGTCGCTTATTGTCAATACTTTTTTTATTAATCGGCAAATTTTGTAACACTTGCAGGCAGTTCTTCATTATCAGCTGAAACTGTGAAAATAACCTGTGTGTCATCGCCTGTAAGCTTGTCCAGCTTATCAAGCATAATGCCGAATTCATCAAAATCAGTACCGCCGATTTTAAGAATTGAATCAACAAAGATTTCCTTGATATCGTAATTTCCTGCGAGCATTCCGGCAACAAAACCATAGAATGAATCGTAACCTGAAACATTAAAACGTTCTGCATCAACAAGTCTTACCTTATAGCTGATGTCATAAGTAAGCTTAGCTCCCTTTTCAATACAGATTAGATCGCCGTTTGTTGACTTAACTGCATCATTGATCATATCGATAAGAACTTTTGTTTTACCTGTACCCTTTTTGCCTGTTATTAACTTAATCATTTATAAACTCCTTCCGTCATACGCATGACATAAATATTGCTGCATTGTATAATGCGTTTTATTGCAGGACCTTAAATCAGGTCACAGCATTCTTAAATGAATATCCTCAAGGACACTCATATAAGTGTTTTTTAATTATCTCAGCTTAGCCTCCAGCGCCTCTTTCTGATCTTCATAACCCGGCTTGCCGAGAAGTGCAAACATATTGGATTTATAGCTTTCAACGCCCGGCTGATTAAACGGATTTACTCCCATAACATATCCTGATACTGCACAAGCCTTTTCAAAGAAATAAATCATATATCCGAGATTTTCTTCATCTATCTTGTCAAGCTCCAGAATAATATTAGGAACGCCGCCTTCTGTATGAGCTAATACAGTACCTTCAAAAGCCTTTCTGTTTACTACTGACATATTCTGATTTGTCAGGAAATTCAAACCGTCAATATTTTCAGCATCGTCTTCAAGGAAAAGATCCTGCTTAGGATTTTTAATATCAATAACAGTTTCAAACATAATTCTGGAACCGTCCTGAATAAACTGACCCATTGAATGCAAATCTGTTGAGAATACAACTGAATCCGGTAAAATACCCTTGTTATCCTTACCTTCACTTTCACCAAAGAGCTGCTTATACCATTCTAACATCATGCAGAATGCAGGATCATATGAAACCATAAGCTCAACTGCTTTACCCTTACGATAAAGAATATTTCTAAGAGCCGCATATTTATAACAGTCGTTATTGTCAAAATCAGCTGAAAAATCTTCTCTTGCCTGTGCTGCACCCTTCATAAGTCCGTCAATGTCACAGCCTGCCACTGCAATTGGAAGAAGTCCTACTGCTGTAAGCACTGAATAACGTCCGCCTACATCATCAGGAATAACAAATGTTTCATATCCTTCGGCATCGGCAAGATTTTTAAGTGTTCCCCTCGCCTTGTCTGTGGTACAGAAAATTCTTTCCTTTGCTTCATCACGTCCATACTTATCTTCAACAAGCTTTTTGAAGATTCTGAAAGCAAGTGCAGGTTCGGTAGTTGTACCGGATTTTGATATAACATTTACCGCAATATCCCTACCCTCACAAATAGAAAGAATTTCCTGAAGGTATGTCGGATTAATATTGTTGCCGACATAATAAATATCAGGAGTATCTTTTTTCATATTATTATAGAATGGAGATTTCAGCAGTTCAATAGCTGCTCTGGCTCCAAGATAAGAACCGCCGATACCGATTACAATAAGAACATCGGCTGTTTTATTAATCTTTTCAGCGGCAGCCTTAATTCTGGAAAATTCTCCCTTATCGTAATCTACCGGCAGATCAAGCCAGCCAAGAAAATCATTGCCAAGACCTGTTCTGTCATGCAGAACCTTAGCCGCAGTTTCCACCTGAGCCTTGATACCGCTCATTTCATCTTCGTTAACAAATTTCTGAACATATTTGCCGTTCAACTTCAAAGACATTTCAGTTTCCTCCAGTCAATAATAAGCATAATTAAAATTTTTCTCAATATATTCTTACCCTTATCATTTTACTATATTTCCTTTTTATTTTCAAGACATAACTTCATTATTGTTTATTACTTACAATTATCAAGCGATTTATTTATACATAATGTACAAATATTTTTTCAATGCTATTGAAAAGGTCATACATTCAACTGATTCCGAAGCAATAAGATTGGTTTCATAAAGCAATGCGTCTCCGTTGTAAAAGCCTACCGTACCAATTTTCTGACCTTTTTTTACAGGTGCTTCAACATATTCCGGTATAAAAATAACAGAACTTAGCTCATCGCCGCTTTTAGGAACGACCAAGCCCGTCAGATCCTCTGCTTCAATTTCAACAGCATCGTCAACGCCGTGATGAACTGAAAGCGGCTTTAAAAATTCATTTGAGAACGCCGGAGTAGTTACCTTATACGAAGAAAATCCTGCCGCTAAAAGCGATTTCCCCACAGCAAATCTTTCATCCTTGTCCGAACATCCCATAACAACTGATATATATACCTGACCGTCCCTTTCTGCCGCAAGTGATAAAGTATATCCTGATTCCTCAGAATGCCCCGCCTTAACTCCCAGAATACCTTCATATGTTCTCACCAGTCTGTTTTCATTTACAAGTTCTGTCTGACCGTTTCGTACACTATCCATCCAGGAAGTCATATAACTTTTAAGAAAATCATGCTTTAAAAGTTCACGTGTAAGCAAAGCTGTGTCATAGGCGGTAGAATACTGCCCCTGCGCATCATACCCAGCACAGTTTTTAAATACAGTATCTCTCATCCCCAGTTCAAATGCTCTGGCATTCATCATGCCGACAAATTCATTTTCATCTCCGCCGATCTCTTCCGCCAGCACCATTGACGCATCATTTGCATTTCCGATTATAACGGCTTTAAGCAATTCGTCAACAGTTATTGTTTCTCCTTGCATAAGCCATACTACCGCTCCCTGCTGTTGATTTGCATTAGCGCTGGCTGTAAGCTTAGTATCAACCGACATCTTTCCGCATTCAATTTCCTCAGCTGTAAGAAGAACAGTCATAAGCTTGTTAAGCGTACCCTGAGGAACACGTTTATAGCCATTTTCCTCACTTATTACAGTCCCTGTGGAAGCTTCCATAAGCAGAGTACACTGTACATAGTTCTTGGTTTCTTCCTCTGCAAAGCAAGTACAGGGAGTAATAATAAATAAAAGCGCAGATATACATAATGATATGATTTTTTTCATAACAACTCTCCCAAAAAAGTATTATTATGGAAATTATATGCAAATATTTTAAAAAAAATTAAAGCCGTCAGTTCTTTTACCGACGGCTTTTACTATCTGCGCTTAAAAGCAAATTCCACAATATTACTTTACTATTATTTTACAATATATTTTTCAATATCCTTTGCAAAATCACCGGGTTCATCTGTATGAGCCTTAAGTTCGATAGGCTTTGAAAGATCAAGACTGAAAATACCCATAATTGACTTTGCATCTACGGCATATCTGCCTGAAATCAAATCAACATCAAAGTCATATCTCATTACCATGTTCACAAAATCTTTT
>ULSL01063021.1_pt1 | contig 11224 bp, 7 predicted proteins | sample 1956321 | NCBI WGS metagenome assembly ULSL01 (sample SAMEA4835707, study PRJEB28245) | human gut metagenome | biome: gut microbiome; material: fecal sample | place: Denmark | collected 2008
TACTAATATTTGTCAATTATTAAAGTGAAATACCAAAGTTATTTAATTTAAGTAGCTTTACATAAAACTTACATACAAATCTAAAATGTTATATTTAAAAGTTCCAATTAGTTAAAACTAATGCATCCTAAAGTTAAGTTTAATTTGCTATAAATTTTCCAAAAATAGCAACACCCCGTTTATCAGAAATTATCCGATAAACGGGGTGTTAAACTATAAAATCAAATTATTTAAGAACTACAACGCTATTTGCAGGAATAGTAAGCTGTTCGCCGTTAAGCTCAACCTTTTCTGTATTAGTTGTATCACTCACGATATAGCCTCTTACACCTGAATAAGACATTGCTGACTTAGGAACTGTAACAGTTGCCTTATCGCTAAGGTTAAGAATGACCATCACCTTAGAACCATTGTATTCGCTGATGAATGCACCAACAGCCTTATTATTCTCATCAAGAGTAACAGGAGTAAATGTGCCTCTTGCGATTTCAGGGTTCTGAAGCTTAAGTCTTATAACCTTCTTATAGAGATTAAGGAGAGAGTTTTCATTCTTTTGTTCCTCTGCTACACCCTCTTCAGGCTTTTCAGTATTTGTAGTAGCGCCCGGAATACTTGCAACATAGCCAGTATTATCAGAAAGTGACCAAACCATACCAGTTCTCTTATCAGGGTCTTCTCCAGAACCAGTCATACCAATTTCCTCGCCATAATAGATAAATGGATTACCTGGAGTAAGGAGATAAGCCATAGCTGCGTTCTTTTCCTTTTGAGTATTTCTTGTAAGGAAACCTGCACTTCTTGCAGTATCGTGATTAGAAATAAACGGAGCACTTATAGCCTTGCTATTGTTTTCAGTAATTGTATCAACCCAAGATTTTACATAGTCATAGTAGCCCTTTACATTCTTGAGGTTTACAGCCTTAGTTGCAACCTGTCCGGAAGTACCCTGCATATCGAAATTAAAGAAGCTGTCTGCACCACTCTTATAGAAATCGGAAATAACATTTCCGCCCATCCAAACTTCACCGACCATATAGACATCGTCTTTAATACTCTTGCAGTAGTCATATAGCCATTTAATATCATTAATAGACTCGTTTGAATTTTGGTCATAGTGATATGCAGCATCAAGACGGAAACCATCTATACCAATATCCTTGAGCCAGAAATCGCAAATGCCTTCTATCTCCTTGCGAACCTTTTCGTTCTTGAGGTTAAGGTCAGGCATATTCTGAGTAAATGCGGATTCATAATACCAGCCTTTTGTTCCAGCATAATAATACTTTGAAGCACCTACATCTGCTGGCTTTGAATCAGACTGAACAAAGTTATAATATTGAGCATAACCATCAGTTTTGCCCTCTTTAAGTTCCTCTTTAGCCTTTTTAAACCATTCATTAGTATTAGAAGTATGGTTAATAACAAAGTCAATAATAACATTTATACCACGCTTATGAGCCTCTGAAAGGAATGTTTTAAAATCTTCAAGAGTACCATAGCTCTTATCAATATCCTTATAGTTATCAACATCATACTTATGATATGAACCAGAAGGCATAATCGGCATAAGCCAGATTCCATCAATGCCGAGGTCATCTGTTGTTTTAGGGTCGCCGTCATTAAGGTAATCGAGCTTAGATGTAAGACCCCTAAAATCGCCTATACCATCACCATCTGAATCGCAGAAAGAATATACAAAAATCTCATAATAGTTTCTATACTTGTCCTTAGATGCCTCATAGCTTATCGTTTTAAAACCGCCATCTTCAGGGATACTGCTATCAGAGCTTGAAGATGCAGCAGATTCAGTATTAGAAACGACAGAATTGTTGCTTTCTGTTGTTCCACCATTCTGGCAACCAGTCAATACCGCTGAAACAAGCATAGCCGCACAAAGAGTAAGTGCTAAAAGTCTTTTTTTCAAGTAAATCTCTCCTTTATAAACAAGGAAGCAGGGAGTAGCTCAAGAGCCACTCCTTGCTTCGTTTTTGAATAAAATCAGCCTTTAACAGCTCCGCCTGTAACACCTTCAACATAATACTTCTGCATCTTAATGAAAAGAAGTGTGATAGGAAGTGCAACTATAACAGAACCCGCAAAGAATGTTGTATAATACTTTGCATTGTTCTCTCTTTCGAGCATTTGCTGTAAGCCAAAAGCAACAGTATAATTATCTTTGTTGTCCTTCATGATATAGCTGACGAATATATAGTCAACCCAAGTGCTGATAAATGTTGTCAAAGCTGTATATACAAGAATCGGCTTTGAAAGTGGAAGAATAATTCTCCAGAAGATGGTGTTTTTATTAGCACCATCAATAGTAGCAGCCTCATCAAGTGAATGTGAAATTGTATCGAAGAAGCCCTTACTAATCTGATAGCCCATAGCTGCACCTGCACAATATACAAGAATAAGTGCGAAGAGTGACTGGCTAAGACCAATCCATTCGATGATAGCATAAATAGCAGCCATTGACATGAAGCCTGGGAACATACCAAGGATAAGACCTATGTTAAGGAATTTCTTACGCCATTTGAAACGGAGACGGCTCAATGTGTAGCTTGTCATAAATACGAAAAGTGTAGAAATTACACAAGAAACAATCGCAACAAAGAGTGTATTCAAGAACCAACGCCAATATGGGAAGCTATCGTCTGTAATAAGTCTTACATAGTTATTGAAAGTCCACTTCTTTGGAACGAAGCTTGCGGACGGACCCATCTGGTCACTAAATGATGTGATAATCAACCAAACGATTGGAAGCAACCAAATAACCGCCATAACTGCAAGTATAACATAAATAACAATGTTGACTGTTTTTTGTCTTTTGGAATATGATTTTTCTCCGGCAGCCTGTGTCATCCGAATGCCTCCTCATCTTTAGCAGATTTTGACATATTATAGGTAATCAACGATGCAATAGCACAGATAACGAAGATAATAATACCTATAACAGCCGCAAGGTTATAGTCCTTATTATTAGCAGTCAACTTATAGAGCCATGTAACGAGCAAGTCTGTCTTACCTGCACCGCTGTAATAATCTGTACTCTTTGGTTCGCCGCCAGTTAAGAGGTAGATAACATTGAAGTTGTTGATGTTTCCTACGAAAGAAGAAATGAGGTACGGAGTTGTAACGAAGAGCATATATGGAAGAGTAATCTTCATAAATGTCTGGAAAGCATTCGCACCGTCAATCTTAGCACTTTCATAGAGGTCCTCAGGAATATTCATAAGAATACCACTGGTACTAAGCATTGTGTAAGGAACACCAATCCACATATTAACCAAGATAACAACTACACGAGCATAGTTCGCATCTGATAAGAATGGAATACTGTCGCTTATAAGTCCCCAGTCCTTAAGTGTCAGGTTAAGAGTACCTTGGTCAGCAAGGAGCTGGTTCATAACAAGAAGTGTAACAAAGTTAGGAACAGCGATTGTGATAACAAAGAGTGTTCTCCAGAGTCCCTTAAACTTAATGCCCTTCTTATTGATGAGAAGTGCAAGAACCATACCACCTATGTAGTTGGTAAATGTTGCAAAGAAAGCCCAAACAATTGTCCAGCCAAGAATCTTACCAAAGGTATAAGACTTTTCAGGGTTATCATAGAAAACATCCGCAAAGTTCTTAAAACCTATCCAAGTAAAGAGCTTTTGTGGAGCCTGATGGAACTGGTCATAGTTTGTGAAAGCAATAAAGACTGTAAATATAATCGGAAGGACTGTAAAGCAAAGGATAAGAGCAATAGGAAGGCTGAGAAGAGTGATGTGAAAACGCTCATCAAGGAATATAAGAAGCTCCCTCTTAATGCCGATTGGCTTTTTGCCAGCCTTAATTGTTTCCTGTGCAGCAATAGCAGACTTGATATTCATAAGATAGAATACAAAGAATGCAATAGTTACAATCATTGCCATAACGCTTATGAGAAGAATGTGCATAGAGTTATCACCCTGAATCTCAGTCTGAACACCCCATGTATCCTTTTCAATATGAGTTTCTACTGTACCAAGTGTGAAGAACTGTGAAAGTCCATAAGGAACCGCAAAACCAATCATAAATAAGAAGTATAAAACTTCAAGCACAAGGTAAAGGATACCCTTTACTATCTGCTTATGACCGATGCTACCAGCACCCATAATAATATAAGAAAGCTTTGTGAAAATATCGCCTTTCACAAAATTTCTGCCATAGTTAGCAAAGCCTTTGGCGATAGCGTTTAAAAGTTTAATGACTTTCTGACCAAACAAGGTAAAGACCTTGCCGATGTTTGAAGGCAGAGTTTTAAAGAATGTCTTAAATTTATAAGCAAACTTTTGACCTGCACTCATCTGCATATAATCAAGAAAATCCATGCGGTTTTGCACCCTCTTTCTGAAAAAATATAAGTTTTTATGTTCTTAACTTTATTTGAGCAGCCTAACATTAAATATCAGGCTGCTCGCATAAAGTTTCACCGTTTTTATTATACGGTTATTATTCAGTCTGTGGTGCTATTAGCCTTGCTCGACGCTCTTAACAACCTTCTGGAGAGCTGCCTTAATGCCTGCTTCATCGCTGCTCTTGAGGTTACCGTTATTAATATCAGTACCTACAGATGCAACTGGATCCCAGAATTTCATTGTGCAAACGCTCTGTGAGTGTGAGTATGGACGCTGAGCCTCAATAGCCTTTTGGATTGGGTCATTCTTAAGTGCGTCTGATGCGAGAATGTCGTTGTTTGTTGGGATAACCTTAAGCTGGTTATATCTTTCCTGCTGAACTTCAGGACCTGTGAGATATGTTGCGAGTGTAGCAGATGCGAGTGGGAACTTAGAAGCAGAGTTTACACCTATGAGCTTGTAACCACCGAAAGAATGGAGCTGTGTATCTGTACCATTCATCTTAACTGTTGGAAGCTTTGTAGCTGCAACATTCTCCTTGCCCCATGCATTTTCGATAGCAGGAGTATTCCAAGTACCTGTTACAACAGCCTGAAGCTTGCCAGATGAAAGAAGTGTAAGAATAGCAGCATTGTCACCTGTAGATACGAAAGAATCCTTGTTGTTGTTTACGAGGTCTGCCATAGCCTTAGTAGCTGCAACACCCTTATCTGTATCAAAGTCAATAAGATCCATCTTCTGTGTTGCTGTATCAAGCTTAATATCGCAGCCTGCTGCATAGAAGAAGCTTGCGGTATACCAAGCGTCACTAATTGTCATAAAAGCCTGAACTTTCTGTTTAGCTGCCTTATCAAGGAGAGTTTCAAAAGACTTAACATCATCAGCTGTAAACTTAGAACTATTATAATAGAGGAAGTATCCGTTATCAGATGTCATAGGATAAGCGTATACCTTGTTCTCATATGTGCAGTTCTTAACTGCGTCTTCCATATTTTCAGAAGAAATCTGACCCTGGAAAACTGTAGGAACTTCTGCGAGAACACCAGCATTGATACCTGTGAGAAGCTGGTCTGTTGGGAACTGGAATACATCAGCACCCTTAGAAGAGTCTTCTGTAAGTGAGTTAATGCACTTATCTTCGCCTTTTTCAACAACCTTAATTTCGTATGTTACGCCATCAACAGCATAAGTTGTCTTAAATTTCTCGACCATACTCTTGACGAAGTCCTTACTATTGCTAGGAGCCCATACCTTAAGAGAAATCTTGCCGTCTTTAGCTTCTGTCTTAAGTCTCTCTGTGATTTCTGCAACTGTAGGAATAGAAGCCTCACCTGCTGAAGATGCTGTAGAAGCTGTAGAAGCTGTGCTTTCTGTACCGCCTGCTGAAGAACCACCTGCTGTACTACCTGTACCGCCATTATTGCTGTTACCGTTACAACCTGCGAATGCACCTACACACATTAGAGATGCGAGAAGCAACGCTGTGGTCTTTTTTGCCTTACTTGCCATTTTAAAATCCTTCTCTCTAAAAAATTTTTGTTTGTTCTGACTTGCATATAAAGCATCTGCTTTATACCTCTCAGCGAGGTATTCGGAGCATAATAACGAAAATCAACAATTTTGTTTAAATCGCATATACGCTCAGCGAACCCCTCCGCCTCTGTAGTAATAATAACATATGATTTTGAACTTTGCAACTATAAATTGTAATTTTTATTCATATAACTATAAATGGTATCCTAAATTTGTTTAATATTACTCGTTTTTTTATGATTTTTTCCGTTTTGCATAAATTAAATTTCCTATTTATGTGCATTTTTAATATAATTCTTCCGTAATATTTTGACAAAATTTTGAATAGCTTTTTTATTTTTTGTTAAAAATAGTTCCAATCAAGAACTATCCTTCCCTATTTTTAGCATTTTTTGGGTTTTTTAATGCTTTTTGACGGCATTTTGCACAAAACGACACTATCATTAAAAAAACTTCCAAAAATTCATATATAAATTTGCACATTTTAACCATAATAACATGCACAATTATACAATCTTCAAAGTATACAGATTATAAAATATCTTCTATATAAATAGCCTTATAACCGCAATAAGTATTATAACAAGTCCTGAAATCCTTGTAAAAATTTCAGATGGTATTCTTTCTATTCCTCTCAGCTTTTTTCCTAAAAATAGACCACAACAAAGAAATATCAACTGAAACGCTCCACATAAACCTGCTGCCGAAATTGCACCTATTCCGCTTACTCCCATAGAAACCCCCGCTCCAATCGAATCTATTGAAAGTGCTGTACCAATATAGCAGGCCTCTTTTGAGTCTATTGTATTTGATTTATCAATATCACAAAGAGAAGGCTCTCTTATTATACTTATAGTTATTCCTAAAGGCTTTAAGGCCAGTGTTATGCTTTTCCTTTTTGGTTTTTTATTTCTGGCAAAGCTCCCAAAAATTATATAAATGCCAAGTATACATAACATTCCACAGCCAATATATCTTGCCACTTCTTGGCTTATAAATCTTGCCAAAGCTTCACCACAGAATATTGAAATACCCATAATAAGTACAGAAATTGCACAAATTATCAGCCTCGATTTCCAAGAGGCCTTTATTCCACCTAATGCACAACTTGTTCCAATTGTAAATGCATCTATTGAAAGTGACATTGATAGTAAGAGCAATCCAAATATTTCCATAGCCTACCCCCCTAAATAGCTACTCTTACTATAATATGAATTTTACCAATTTCTCGCCATTCATAGGCTCAATATACTTCTTCAAAGCTTTTAAGTTTTAAAGCTGTCTTATTTGTAAAAAATAATAACCAAATTTATAAAGCAATTTTATACTTTAAATGCGACTGTAAATCGCTTGACAATTTATATATCACCGTTTAAAATAATACTTAGGGTAGTTTGTCAACTATCCCTATAACGGTTCTGCTGTTATACTATTTTTCTGCCGAAAGGCTGTTATTATATATATTAAATGATGATAAGATTCCACATTATTGGGTTATAATAGTTCTTAACTCAAAAAATGATTTTCGAATTCATATATTTTTCCGTAAAAGAATTTATTGCGGTGAATAGATATATTTTCTGAGCCTTAATAATCTGTTTAGAAATAATGTGCTGATGTAGGGGATTAGTGCGTTATTATGAAGTATCACGACTTTTCGGACTGATTTTATAATACTCAGATTAAAAATTTTATAAAATATAATAGCGGCACTTCCTCGGCAACTGACATAATTTTGAAATACTAAAGATTAAAAAGGAGGTGCCTATAACTATGGATTTATGGTTGGCAATTGTACTTATTATAGTTTTTGCTATAATAGCTGGCATAGTAGCTTTTTACGCCGGAATAAACTATCGTAAAAAGGTTGCAGAAAGCCAAATCGGTTCTGCTGAAAAGGAAGCTGAGCGTATAGTCGAGGCTGCTAAAGAATCCGCAGAAGCCAAAAAGAAAGAATCCATACTTGAAGGTAAGGATGAAATCCATCGTTTGCGTAATGAAGCAGACAAAGAACTTAACGAACGCAGAAGAGAGATTCAGCGTCAGGAACGCAGAATACAACAAAAAGAGGAAACTCTCGAAAAGAAAATGACGAGCCTTGAGGCTAAGGACGAAACTCTTAACAAAAAACTCAAGGGGGCTGATGATAAGCTCACTGAGGCTGAAAAGGTCAAAACGGCTCAGATAGAGGTTCTCGAAACAATATCTAAGTTTACTTCAGAGCAGGCAAAGGATTATTTGCTCAAAACACTTGAAAATGAGCTTGTTCACGAAAAATCTGTTAAGGTTCTTGATTACGAACAGAAAACTCGTGACGAATGCGAAAAAAAGGCAAGAGAGATTATTTCACTTGCTATTCAGCGTGTTGCGGCTGACCATGTTACAGAAGCAACAGTATCTGTTGTTCCACTGCCAAATGATGAGATGAAGGGCAGAATTATCGGTCGTGAGGGAAGAAATATCAGAGCGATAGAAACTCTCACAGGCGTTGACCTTATTATTGATGATACACCTGAGGCTATCACACTTTCTTGCTTTGAGCCTGTAAGACGAGAAATCGCAAGAGTTATGCTTGAAAAGCTTATTTCTGATGGAAGAATCCACCCTGCAAGAATTGAAGAAATGTATGAAAAGGCTCGCAGAGAGGTTGAAAATACCATCAAGGAAGAGGGCGAAAGAGCTGTTATTGAGGCTGGCGTAAACGGAATACACCCTGAGCTTATTAAGCTGCTTGGCAGACTTCGTTACCGCACAAGCTATGGACAGAATGTTCTTAACCACTCACTTGAAGTTGCATATCTTGCTGGTATTATGGCTTCTGAGCTTGGTCTTGACCCGACACTTGCTCGCCGAGCAGGACTTCTTCATGATATTGGCAAGGCTCTCGACCACGAGATTGAGGGTTCTCATGTTGAGATTGGTGTTGATGTTGCCCGCAAGTATAAAGAGAGCGAAACAGTTGTTCATGCTATTCATGCTCACCACGGAGATGTTGAGGCTAAAACGGTTATTGCTTGTATTGTTCAGGCAGCTGATGCTATTTCCGCTGCAAGACCTGGTGCCAGACGAGAAAACCTCGAAAACTACATTAAGCGTCTTGAAAAACTTGAAGAAATCGCATCAAGCTTTGATGGTGTTGAGCGTAGCTTTGCAATTCAGGCTGGTAGAGAAATCAGAATCATTGTTAAGCCTGAAAAGATTAAGGACGACCAGATGGTTCTTCTCGCAAGAGATATTTGCCGTAAGATTGAGTCTGATGTTGAATATCCGGGACAAATTAAGGTTAATATCATAAGAGAAAGCCGAGCATTCGATTACGCAAAGTAAAATAATATAAACTATAAAAACGGTAAAGCCTAATTTTGGCTTTACCGTTTTTTTGTATGTTTTAAGTAAATATATATTGAAATTTATTAATCTTCGCCACCATTTATTTCATTGAGGTCAAGGTCGTAGGTTGTTACTGTATCCCAATCTCTACGAATAACAATTTCGGCTGTGAGGTCGGTATTATTATACAATATTGACCATTGAGTGTTACTGGTTATATCATCTTTGCTTGGTTTTTGTGATGCGGCCTTAAGTGCGTCCCACGCAACTTTGTTTGTGATTTTGCCCTCATTTTTGTTGAAAATTTCTTCCATAGCATCATATCTTTCCTTGCCATGACCGTAATTTTCGTTGTGTTGATTTGGCTTTACCTTATCCTTATACATTTCAAAGAAGTTTGTTACAGCACGAGCAGGTGTTGCAACAAGCTTTCTTTCGCTATCAAGGCTATACTCGATTACTCTTCCGTCACCGCTTGAGTCTGTTATATAAAAATGATAATCTCGACCACTACTTGCCATCATATCATAGTTTTTTAGAAGTTCGACAGCTTCCTCAGTAGATGCGGCTTTATCAAGCACTAATCTTATGGCTAAGGTTGTAGCAATGGTTGGTTTACCAGTATTTTGCTTGGTCGGTTCGCTATCGAGAGTAAGAACAGCGATAGATACACCTTTTTCATTCATTCCGTCTAAGCATACAAATGGTGCGGTAAGGCAGGCAAGTCGGGATTTGAGGCTTGCATCAGCAGCATTTGCAGAAATATTATCAAGAGCAGCAAAGGCGACTGACTTATATCCATCTTTTGGAGTTGAATAAACAAGCATTGCTGAACTATCATTTTTGAAATCGTAATTTCTGCCCATAAGGTTATTATTGTCGGTATCCTTAACGCTGAAAGCACTGCAACCAAAATCGGGAACTTCAATATGTACTGGCAAAAGTGGCAAAGCTTCTTTTGTTACAGCGTCAACAAAGGACTGATTATCAGTTATACCATAATTTATGATGTTTTCAATACTGTAATCATATTTAATATCCATACGGTAGAGGTTATATTCATCATATGCTGTGATTTTTTGAATAGTTGCCGATGTTTGGAATCTTGTGAAATAGATAGTTGTAAAAACAATAGCAAATACAACTATAAGTGCAGCTAAAATAAGGAGCGTCCTTTTTAATATTTTCATCTTATTTCCTCCATTCAGTATTAAAAGTGAAATCAAATTTCATTGCTAATGCAATAAAAAGCTTTTGCATTACTTGATTGGCTATATGGCGAATATCAAGGCTTGATATATAGCTAAGGATTTGTTGCTGTTCATCATCAGGAACAGCATAGACAGTCATACTCATAGCAAGAAAGCGTTGAATCTTTTTTTCGAGTGTGAAATATTTATCGCAACGCTTTGCCATATATCCACACATAATTCCTGATGAGCCAATTTCAAGCTCATAAAAATCGCTTTCTTCATAGTCTGGAAGATAAGCGCCAAATATTTTATGCAATTCAGTAGATGTATGTTGATGAATATACTCTATGGTCTGACTATTTGAATATGCTTCTATATAAATATCACGAAGGTTTTCGTTTAATTCTGCTAAGGCAATTTGAATAGATGTTTCTACGGCATATATAAGTACAGGATTTGAGGTTTTGGCTATTGTTCTTGCCATACCGAATTGATTTTCAAACATAAATTCAACTAAATCCATAAGTACACCGTCTTTTGTGTGAAAAATATTTTGAAATGTACTGCTTGTAACATCGGCTTCTCTTAATATTTCTGCTAATGTGGTATTATGATAACCTTTCTCTATGAAAAGCTTTACACAAGCGGATAGTATTCGTCTTTTTGAGTCTTCCTTATCATATCTTCGAGCCATTTTAATCACTCCTTTCTGATATATAATTGGTTCATAAACCAATTATAACATAAAAGCTGAGTTTTCGCAAGATGTATAATAATAAAATTAAC
>ULSL01005653.1_pt1 | contig 11173 bp, 9 predicted proteins | sample 1956321 | NCBI WGS metagenome assembly ULSL01 (sample SAMEA4835707, study PRJEB28245) | human gut metagenome | biome: gut microbiome; material: fecal sample | place: Denmark | collected 2008
AAAGTAAAAAACTGTCGGCAGCTTAGGCTGCCGACAGAAAAAGGGTTTTGCTATCAATTAATTTTTACATTTCTTTCTCATTAAAGCTGTAATTCCAGCTATTCCTGCTGATGAACCGAGCAATAAGATATACATCATTGCCATATTGCTGTCACCTGTCTTAGGTGCTTCGCCTTCTTCATCAGGTTCTGGTACTGAATCCGGCTCAGTTGGTTCATTAGAAGTATCTTCTCCATCACCCTTATCCGGATCTGATGGTACATTTGTGTCATCTGAATTATCAACCTTAACAAGTGCTGCTATTGCATCTTCGATTGCCTTAGCCATTGCGTCAACCTTTGTCTGATCATCTGACATAAGATCTCTGTCTACTGCCTCAATAGCTGCTGTAACACCTGAGAAATCCACATAATCTTCAGGATTTAAAGCATTAGCCTTCTCGATTGCAGCATCGACTGCACTGTAGTCAGCTGCAATGTACTTTGTCTTCGTCCATTCAGCACTTGTCATTTCCATAACGCCTGCGCCTGATTTTGAACCTACAACTTCCTTGACATCCTCAAGCGGAAGTGTCTGATACTGATATGGAAGTACTCCGTTTGTATCATATGTAAATTCCATTGGCTTTGCTTCTTCAACAGTGTAATTTCTCTTCTCATACTGGTCTTCATTTACAATGTGTGAAGCCCATGCCCAGTTTCCAACTGTTGATTTATCTTTGTATCTGAATCCTGTTGTAAATAAGTTATCACCATTGTTATCCCAGCTGCTTCCTGTATATGTACCCTTTGAGTTAGTTACTGTTGAATTAACAATCAAAGCATTATTCTTTACATTCTGGAACATAATTGCCCATTCAGGAGCCATGTAATTAGTGTCCATACCCTGATACTCTGCACCTGTAATCGGTTCCTCAACTCCCTCAAATACACATGTGTCGGCTGCAATAGATGCACCGTTTCTTGAATTAATACAACGTGATAATGAGTATGGTCCTTTTTCTGCAAAAATTGGATGTGCTGCTGCCGCTGTCTGATGTGTTGAATCATCAATGTAGCAGTTGATGAGGTTACCTACACCCTGTCTGATCATAGGAACACGCTGTCCTGGATTGAGGTAGTGGTTGTATGCAAGTGTAAGTCTGATATTGCTGTTTGCATCCTCTACAACTGTTCCGTTACTTCTCTTATAGTTAACGAAATCCTTATCACCTGTACCGTTTAAGTGACATTTCTTATGGTATGCTGTATATGCCATAATCTGCTCAGGTGTTGCGCCGCCTGTTCTTAACTGATGATATAAACTTGTATCTGCCTTAAGTTCACCCTTCTGATATCTGCCCTCCATAAACATGATTGACTGATAAATAGAGCTGTCTTCTGATGGTTTTTCAGTTGCTTCATCACCAATTTTACACCATGAAATTGTAACTCCTGTTGCACCGTTCTCTAAGTCGATGTTACCATCAGAAGCAATTTCAAATGTACAGTGATCGACCCAGATATTTTTACCGCCGTTAATCTTCATGTTAGACCAGCCGACTTCTTTCTGTGCACCTGCGTCATCCCACTGCCACATCTCTTTGAAGTGGAGATTTCTGATAACAATATCATTACCTGTAATCTTAAGCTCTGTATGCTTAATAGCATTTCCATTCGGTGAAAAAATTGTAAGCCCATCAATATTACCTATGTTTATCTGTGTTACTCCGCTTTTTTCCATAAGCGGATTTGTAAATCCACCATTTACATTAGTTAATTCATTAGATGGTCTTTTATATTCCCTTACAAAATTGTACTTTCTAAGAACGTCTTTTGTAAGTAACTCTGTAAGATACTTATATCCAAGATCCAAATCCTTTGTGATTTCCATAACCTTAACTTTTCCGGACTGAGCATCCTTAATTGCATCAAGGAAATCCTTCTCATCATCAATTACTCTGTAATACTCAGTTCCAACATATTCACTTCTGTCATGAACATTCCCATTAACTGAAGCAAATCCTGTTATTGAAAGAAATGAACTATTGTAACTGCTCTCAGTTGATACTGTCCCCGGTATTTCAGTTACAACATTCGCAGCCGCTGCATTATCTGCATAAATGACTTTTGGTGTCGAAACAAATACTGATGAAACAGTCATTATTCCGGCCATAACAAGTGTACCTAATTTCAAAGCACTTTTGCGACTAAAGCGTAATTTCTTATTCATTAAAATATATCCTCCTTTATTAAATACAATTTAGCTCTGTCTTGTGATAAATTATCATATTTTTACAAAATACACCACTGATTTTAAGCACTTTTACAAAATTTTTACATAAAAGTTGTACTTCTTTAAAATTCTCACTTTGGGGTTTATATATCACTCTGGCGGCCTTTATTATTTTTTACGGTATTTATTTTTTCTCGCCATATTTTCTGTCGGTAAATTATAATGCAGATATTTATATAAGCGGTATAAAACCTAATGTCGGACTTATTTTAGCGCCAACGCCTTCCGCCACAACTCACATAACCGCTCCAGACTGTAACCTGCATTAGCAGGACTTGTTGATGGGAGCTTCACAATTGCGCGCCCAGTTTTGGAATACACATATCTGTTATACAATTCACAGGCCTTTGCGCCATTGCCATAAATAGTTTTGATATTCGTATCTTTAAGAAGCTTTGATATATCGTTAGCTGTAACATCTTTTATTGAACTGTCGCTTGAGCCGCTTATACTACAGCTTGCAACCACATCCCATATGGCAATATGTAAATCAAGCAGTAATTTTCTTTTTTCGTCAATACTTTCCGGCACAGGAACATTGTTTATATTTGCAATCACTTTCCAAAACCTGTTTTGAGGATGCCCATAATAAAAATTATTTCCCCTCGATTTAACAGACGGAAATGTTCCCAAAATCAGAATTTCCGAATATTCATCATACACCGGCTCAAAAGTGTGCTCTATCTTTTCATACTCCACAAGCTTTCCTCCCTTGCATAATACTTTTTAAAACAATCCGTGTAATCATAATTTAGGATATTTTAACGCTAAACCTATTGCTGAATATACATTCCGCTCATATCAACCCCCTCTAATCTCAAAAGCGCTTCTTTATTATAAATTCCCCCTGCGTATCCTGTGAGATTACCGTTTGCACCAACCACACGATGGCAAGGAATTATAATGCCTATTTTATTACTCCCCACAGCACCTCCTACTGCCTGTGCGGACATACGTGATATTCCTTTTTCTTTTGCAATCTCCTTTGCAATTTCCCCATAGGTCACTGTCTTTGCATATGGGATTTTTTGCAGTATTTTCCATACACCAAGCTGAAAGGGCGTACCGCTTACATGAAAAGACGGCACAAATCCCGGTTCTTTTCCCGAAAAATAAATATCGAGCCAGCGTTTCGTATCTGTAAGTATACTAATATTCTTCTTTATACTCTCTATATTTTCCGCATTTGCCGTATTTTTTCTGTCAGCCAAAATATCTTCTTTTACAAAACTGACCTCTGTTAACCCTGTTTCATTACAGCTTATAAAAATCTTACCTATCGGCGACTCATAAATATCTTCATACTTTATACTTTCTTCTGTTTTTTTATTTTCTTTGTTTTCTGCATATTTTATGTATCCCATTATTTTACCCCATATATAACACTGTAGGAATTTTCTTATTTTAAAATCACACTAATCTTCATTTCTGAACGACTTGTCGCGAAGAGGCGACGCAAATCTCAAATTTGCGCCTGTCATTAAAGCTATTTGCTTTCGCTTAAGAAAAAAATAGCTGTGTGAAAAATTATCGTATCAACATGATTTTTCACACCCGCCGCACATACTTACAAAAATTGCGCCACCTTTCCCAGTGACGCAATTTAAAATTAGCATTACTTACTTAATTACTTTACCTCAATAACCTCATAATCCTGTGATTCAACTGCTGCCCTTAAAGTATCATCTGGAATATCGCTTGTCAATGTCACAACTGCCGTTCCGCTCTCTGCGCTCACTTCTGCATGCTCTACTCCGTTAAGCTCCTCCAATGCCTTCTTTACATGATTTTCGCAATGGCTGCACATCATACCTTTAATTTTCATTGTTCTTATCATTATATTTTCCTCCTTATCATTAACTGCATCTCCGCTTATTATTGAAACGGAAATACGTTTTTTATTTTTTCTGTTCTTCTTATCTTTCCCCGCATCATAAAGCTTAAACAGGTTAAGGCGAAGTGCATTTGTAACAACACATACGCTTGAAAGGCTCATTGCCGCCGCTCCAAACATAGGATTTAATTTCCAGCCTGTAAATGTCACAAACAGACCTGCCGCAAGCGGAATACCAATCATATTATAAAAGAATGCCCAAAACAGATTTTCATGTATATTGTGTAAAGCAGCACGGCTCATACGAATCGCTGCCGGAACATCTATAAGCCTGTTTTTCATAAGTACAATATCTGCCGCATCTATGGCCACGTCCGTACCTGCTCCTATTGCAATTCCTATATCGGCTCTCGTCAGTGCCGGCGCATCATTAATACCGTCTCCGACCATTGCAACTTTTCCATGCTCCTTTAACACTCTTATTACTTCTTCTTTTCCATCAGGCAAAACACCGGCAACGACTTCATCGACGCCTGCCTGTCTGCCGATAGCCTTTGCTGTACGCTCGTTATCTCCTGTCAGCATAACAACATGTACACCCATATTTTTAAGCTCCAAAACAGCCTTAGGGCTGTCCTCCTTAATAACATCCGCAACAGCTATAATTCCCATAAGCTCACTGCCTCTTCCAAAAAACATAGGTGTCTTGCCCTCTGAAGCCAGCTTATCACATCGGTCTTTTACCGTATCAGACACACTAATCTGCTCACTGATAAACTTATAATTTCCGCCAACAAGAACCTGTCCGCCTGATTTCGCAGACAATCCGTTCCCTGCAACAGCCGCAAAATCAGTCACCTCTCTTGGCGACATGTTCAATTCCTCCGCCTTTTTTAAGACAGCTTTTGCAAGCGGATGTTCACTCTTTCTTTCCAATGTATAAGCAATTTCAAGCAGCTCATTTGCATCCTTTGCCGCCACAGGAATAATATCAGTAACATCAGGCTCACCTGCCGTAATGGTTCCGGTCTTATCAAGTGCAACTATCTGAATTTTCCCTGCCGCTTCAAGAGACGCTGCCGTCTTAAATAAAATACCGTTTTTTGCCCCCACGCCATTGCCTACCATAATTGCAACAGGTGTTGCCAAACCCAATGCACAAGGGCAGCTTATAACAAGAACAGCAATTCCATAAGAAAGTGCACTTCCGACATTTTCTCCAGCTATCAGCCAGCCGATAAACGTTATCAGTGCTATAGAAATCACAACAGGAACAAACACACCAGATACCTTATCTGCAATTTTTGCGATAGGTGCTTTTGTAGCCGCCGCATCGCTCACCATCTGAATAATCTGGGAAATAGTCGTATCTTCGCCTACACGAGTTGCCTGACAACGTATAAACCCTGACTGGTTAATCGTTGCCGCAGATACATTATCACCAGTCTCTTTATCTACAGGTATACTTTCTCCTGTAAGAGTCGCTTCATTAACAGCACTGCTTCCCTCTAATACAACCCCGTCAACAGGAATATTCTCTCCCGGACGGACAACAAATATATCACCTTTATTTACCTTCTCAACCGGCACAACCTCTTCTATACCATTTTTAATAACAGTTGCATTTTTAGGTGCCAGCTTCATAAGACTTTTTAGTGCATCTGTAGTCTTTCCTTTTGAACGTGATTCCAGCATTTTTCCTACAGTAATTAACGTAAGAATCATCGCAGCAGTCTCAAAATAAAATTCGTGCATATACACAGCCGCCGCATCACTTCCGCCCGCAACCTGCGCTCCGCTCATCGCAAACAATGCCCATATGCTGTATAAATAAGATACAGACGAACCCATAGCAACAAGCGTATCCATGTTAGGAGATAAATGAATCGCCGCCTTAAATCCGCTTATAAAATATTTTTGGTTAATTACCATTATAATGCCTGCCAACAGCATTTGAAGTATCCCCATTGCCACATGATTTTCATGAAAAAATGCAGGCACAGGCCAATTCCACATCATATGTCCCATCGAAAAATACATAAGCACAATAAGTACAGCCACAGATGCGATTAACCTCTTTTTAAGACGTGGCGTCTCATGATCAGCCAATACATCGTCATTACCCAAAGATACCGAAGCTTTGCCACCCTTTAACTCTGCCCCATACCCTGCATCGGTTACAGCAGCTATCACTGCGCGCTCTGAAGCTTCTCCCTCAACTCCCATTGAATTTGTAAGCAGACTTACAGAACATGAATCTACTCCAGGCACTTTTGATACTGCCTTTTCAACACGTGCAGCACATGCCGCACAAGTCATTCCATTAACAGTATATTGTTTCATGGCTAAATTCCTCCTTACTTCATCATTTTTTGAAGAAGCGCAACAAGCTCATCAATAACATCGTCATTTCCTTTTCGTATGTTATCTGCTACACAAGTTCTTACGTGATTTGCCAAAAGGACTTTATTAAAGCTGTTAAGCGCTGCATTAATTGCAGATACCTGCACTAATATATCAGTACAGTAAGCGTCATGTTCAAGCATTCTCTGAACACCTCTGACCTGACCCTCTATTCTTTTTAAACGATTCATCAAATCCTGATATTCCCCGGGCTGACGCTTTTTCTGCTTATTTGTGGCATCTATATGGCAATGCACATCACTTTTCTTATTATGACTGTTTTCGCAATGCACATTATCTTCTTTATTACAAATTCAGTCCATATCTTTCATTATTCCTCCCATTAAGCCTTTTAGCTCATTTTATACCCCATGGGGGTATATGTCAATGAACTAAATTTGACTTTTTACGAGCTTGTTTATAAATTATTTCAATGTTATAATTATTTTATTATTTGGAATTATTTTAGAAATGGAGATTAGACGCAAATGCGTCTGCAGAATGGAGATTATTATGCACGAATCAGGAGAAATGTATCTTGAAACAATATATGTATTATCGCAAAACAGCCAAAGCGTCCGCTCACTTGACGTTGCCGAGCACATGGGATTCAGCAAACCAAGCGTGAGCAGAGCCATTGGCCTATTAAAAAAAGAAGGGTATGTTATATCAGATTCCGACGGTTATCTTAAACTTACACAATCAGGTATGGAAGCTGCCGGAAATATTTACGAACGCCATATCATTCTTACCAAAATGCTTACAATGATAGGCGTAGATGAAGAAACTGCAGCCGCAGACGCATGTAAAATGGAACATTATATCAGTGAAAAATCTTTTAATGCGATAAAAGAACATATGCAGAAACACCCTGCCAAGCCTTAACACCTTGTCTTTTATCTTTTACTTACAATAAAAACGTTTTCATATATCGTTCTATATCAGGTATTCTGTTTTGAATCCTTGCCGGACATTTTACCTGTTTTAAGCTTTTAGCAAGAACGTGCTTTCCAAGCTCAGGTATCTGAACCCGTATACATTCGGCTAAAACAGCCGCAAATATATACGAGCCAAATCTGTTCTGGTGAGTATTATCGACCACAAAATATTCCGGATTATTCCAGTATTCATCATATCCTTCAACCCATTTTGCAGGTCTTTGATGACGTTTTTCCCCTATAGTAACCCCATTTTTATCCTTGATACTTTGAAGACTTTTGGAATCCTCCTCGCCAAGCATCTCAAACAGGCTGCGGCTGTATTCAAATAAATCCAAAACTGGTGCATTTTCCTGTTCTGCAATCTGCTTTGCTGCGCGCACATATGGAAAATCGCCGAATTTATCACTTCCGCCATGGTGTCCTGGTACTGCAATAATCCTACCTTCTTTAAAATATTGTCTTGCCGCGGACGTAACAATAACTGGTGTCGCCCCCAGCTCTCTTACTTTATCTATGTAATATTTCAAATAGCCTTTATATGTAGCTTTACAATTATACGGCCAATATTTTTCACCATATGAAGCTACGACAGCTTCATATTTTTTTACATACTCTGCAATCGTTTCTTCACTATGCCCTTCAACTCTAAGCAGACCTGCATACTCCTGCGGAACGTCATCCGCCGGTACTTTCATTGAGTCATCAGGAACCACTGTCGGATATATACCGTTTTCATCAGGAATTCCAAGCGGCGTCATTCTATCCACATATGTAAACTTCTCTTTAGTATTGTCATCATTATGACCAAACTGCATTAACACGTAATCTCCTGCTTTGATACGGTTATATGCCGGCCCCGTATTATAAGGAAAATCTGACTCTGTAAAATTTCCGTTGTCAACGAAACGTCCTTCATTTAAAAAGCTCCTGCTGCTTCGTCCGCCTTGCGCGTACACATTTACATGTACATAATCCGGATCAAAAAAACTCCACAAATGATCTCCCCAGCCGCCTATAAAATTACTCTCATCATCACCATACGCTGTCACAAGTGAATCGCCCAGCGCGTGTATAGTAATTATATTTTCTTTTTCCACAATAATCCTCCATTCTGCATACACTTTAGTGCCGAAGGAAAACCGGCTAAATCTTTCTGCCATTCATCATGATTTATTTTGATAATTTTTTCATAGGAAATGCGTCATGCATAACATCAAATCCAAGCTTTTCATAATAACCCACCAGTCCCGGATTTTCAGCTGTAAGAACTATACAAAGATAATCTTTATACTTTTGTTTAATCATCTCTACAAGCCTTGTTCCTATTCCATCTTTCTGATACTCAGGATTTACTAAAAGATAATGTACATATGCTGTCAGTTCACCATCATCAAGCGCATTTATAAGTCCGATGAGCTTTTCTCCATCCCATGCAGAAATAACCGTACTGCTGTTATAAAGAGCCTTTACCAGCCTTTCAGAGTAATTTGCTGACAGCCAGTTAACTGATGAAAATAATTCCTTTAACTGCTCTGCTTCAAAATTTTTGTCAGTTCTGTACTGTATCATAAATAATCTCCATTCTGATTAAAATTTAAAACGTGATGTCTGCTCATTTATATTTTTGCTCAAATCATTAAGAATTGCTGATTCTTCCTTACACAAATCAACGTTATTTGCAAGACTCTGCATACTTGCGCTTGTCTCTTCCGTTGACGCTGCATTTTCCTGTGCAACTGATGCAAGCTGCTCGATAACATCATTTACGCCTTTTTTAAGTTCTTCAATAACTACTGTCTGATCAAATATTTCTTTCGAGGCTGATGATACCTCATTAATCTCTTTCTTTAACTCATAGAATGACTCTTTGGTTCTGTTTAACTTATCTGCCTGAACACTTGAATCCCTGCTAAGCTCCTGCATCTTTTCAACGCTGTCTTTTGAATTGCCCATAAGCTCTCTTACAATATTTTCAATCTCTGTCGCACTCTCCGCAGAATCCTCAGCAAGTTTTCTTATCTGCTCCGCAACAACAGCAAAACCACGTCCGCTCTCTCCTGCTCTTGCTGCCTCTATGGATGCATTAAGCGACAAAAGGTTAGTCTGAGCGGCAATATCCTGAATAACTGTAACCGCATTGCTGATATTTTGCGCCGATTCATTTGTGCGGTCTGTCTGCTCAGTCACAACACCTATTGTATCTGAAGTCTTATTGTTCATCTCAACCAATGATACAAGCATTTCTTCCGATTCTGCAGCCAAACCGTCCATCCTTGTAATAGAATTTTCAAGTGTACTTACACTAAGACCATTTGCCTCAATCGCATTTCCGATATTGGCAACATTATCACTTGCCGCACTTGTATCCTGCGCCTGAGCCGTACTTCCTGTTGCAATCTCCTCAACAGCAACATTAATATTATCAACACTCTCAACAATTTCTGAAAATCCTTTTGTAAACTTTTCATTACTGTCCGAAAGCTTTTCTCCCTGCTTTTGTATTATGCTTATAATATCTGTCAACTCACTATGAAGATTGTTTATTGACTTGCTGATAAGACCTATTTCATCTTTTCTCGAGGCCAGCTTCTCTTCTCTTGCATCCTTTGTAAAATCAAGTTCCGCAATCTTATCTACAACTCCCGTAAGCACATGAAGAGGTTTTACAAGATTTCTTATAACAATACATCCTGCGCATACTAATATAATTAATACTACTACTGAACCCGCAACCATTACATTTTTCATCTTGGTAATCGGTGCAAACGCATCCGCCTCATCATTAGTTATGACAAGAATAAATCTGCCCTCAGGATTTACATAATATGAAGCATATTTAACCACTCCGTCATATCTATACTCAGCACAATCCGGGTCTGATATCTTTCCGCTTTTTAATTCATTAACAAGCTTTGTTATAACCTCATTCTCTACAGGCTTGCCTATCTTATCTGAATCAGGGTGATAAAGCATTGTTCCGTCTGCGGAAACAAGATATGCATAACTGCTCTCATTTCCTTCTATTTTAACGCCTGATAAAATCTTGCTCATCGTATCCGGGCTCTGCAAAATATTTTTCCCATTTACCGCCATTAAAGTATCAATAATATATCCGTTTGACTTAACCGATGACATCATATAATTCTGAACCAAAGTTTTTGTCATATCCTGACTCCTCGGCAATGATATCAAAATCAAAGTAGCTGACATAAGAATAACGCCTAATGAAAACAGACACACAATCTTAAGCATCATAGAATGTAACGTCTTAACCTTCTTTTTATTCATAACAATACCTCCAAATAATTTTATATTAAATTGTACACGTTCACACAATCAGTGTAATTATACACCTTATAAGCATATTTGTCCACAATCAGCCCCCGCTTCTTCTGCGTGCCCGTCGCATATCGTGAAGCTTACGCTCCACTTTTATGCCCATTTTGGGGCGTCTCCCCAGATCATTCCCCCACTACCCTGCAAGCACAAGTTGGCTCAGCCCTTTTGACACTGTAATCCTATAAAAAAGCGTCATTCACGAGCTTGCAAGATTTGCTGGCAAACTTGTTATCAGAATGCGTCTTCGACGCAATTTCCTATAAAGTAAAAAAAGATGAGCCCCGAAAGGCTCACCTTCAATAAAAGTCATTTAATATTAGTTGAACTTACGTTTTCTAGCTGCTTCAGACTTTTTCTTACGTCTTACGCTTGGCTTTTCGTA
>ULSL01001574.1_pt1 | contig 11165 bp, 9 predicted proteins | sample 1956321 | NCBI WGS metagenome assembly ULSL01 (sample SAMEA4835707, study PRJEB28245) | human gut metagenome | biome: gut microbiome; material: fecal sample | place: Denmark | collected 2008
AATTTCATTACAAAACATTTATTTGCAGAGTAAGATAGTTATCTTACTCTGTTTGTTTTATATACAGAAATTTACAATTAACTGGTTGTGTATATACAGAAAAATAAAGTTGTAATAAAATAAATGCTGAGGAAGGAGCACAAATGGAAAAATCATTAGTAAAACTTGCAAAAGTCACCTTAATACTTTGCCTATTAAACGGAACAGCATTTGCAGATTTTAGAGAACACTTTGACCTTGGCCAAAATTATTTATCAAATTACCAGTATTCAAGTGCAATAACAGAATTTAAAAATGCATTAAGGATAAATTATCTTGACAATTCAGCAAGAATTGGGCTGATTAATTCATATCTATCAAGAGGAACAGATTTTGCAAATAAAGATAAAAATTGGGCTAAAGCTGCTGATGATTACAGAAGTGCTCTATTTTATTTAATGTACTATCCAAATGATGGAGCTGTACAAAATTCTGCACAGGCTATAAACCAGGTTTCAAACAACCTGCAAAGATGCCTGTTAGAACAAAAATTTGACCAGACTTCTCAAAATCGATTCAATACAGCAAAAAGACTGCGAGCTGAAGGAAATTTTCCGGCAGCTGCATACGAATTTACACAAGCTCTCGGCAGCAGAGACTTACAAAAAAGCAGCTTTGAACAAGTTGGGGACATTATGAAACTGCTGGGCAATGAACAAAAAGCTGCCGAATATTATAAAAAAGCTGTAGCAGTAGGTCCATCTGATTTAAACTTAAGACTAACCTATGCCAAAGTATTAGATAACATTGGGAATGCTGATGATGCATTAAAAGAATATAGTTATGTCTTAGAAAAATCTACATCGGACAACAAAGATATTCTATATACTCTGGAAAGAACTTTTCAAAAGAAATTACAGGACACTCCTAAAAACGGAAATTTAAACGCAAACATGGGGGCAGTTTTACAAAAAGCAGGACGTCTTGATGAGGCTTTAGCTTATTATAAACAAGCTGAAACTTTAGATCCATCAAACATTAATACAAGATTGAATGTCGGAACACTATATCAACAAAAAGAAGATTACCGCACAGCAATAAAAGCTTATGAATCAGTGTTAATTCTATATCCTGACAACATAAACGCAAATTTATACAGAGCACAGTGCTATGATAAATTAGGAGAAAGTAAAATTGCGCAGGAAGGCTTTAAAAAAGTAATGGCACTTGACCCAAATAATGATTATTTAAAATCTCAAATGATTGAAAATGCAAAAAAAACAATGCCTCCTCAACAATTTGTTGCATATGTAAATACAAACATGGCAAAATCTAATCCATCAGGAATTCTTTATGATTATGCCATAGAGTTACATAAAAATGGGAAAATTGATAATGCTGTTTATCTGTATCAAGAAGCCATAAAATTAAATACACAAGAACCGGAGATGTATGTCAATATGGCTTTAGCGCAAGCTCAAGGGAATGACTATGATGGAGCATTAAATACACTAAAAACCGCTCAAACAAAATTTCCAAAGGATTCTACAATTTCAAATACAACAAAAACAATATCTAGCATGCAAGTCGATAACAAACTCGCTAAAGCCGCAGAACTTTACAATAATAAAGACTACCAGAATGCAGCAAATATATATTTAAGTATAGATCCACCAACAGCCAATTCCATGATTGGAGCAGCCTCATCGTTCCAGGAACTGGGCGATAAAGATAAAGCTATTGAATATTATCAAAAAGCTTTCCAATTAAAACCTGCAGATTCGGATATTGCTTACTATATTGCAATTTTATACGGAGAAAAAGAAGACTATAAAACAGCAAAAGAATATCTTAATAAATCGATAGCACTAAATAAAAATAATAAACAAGCTATAGAATATTTAAAATCAATTGAAGAAGCAGATAATTCTAACCTACTGAATGATGCAATTGCCTTATATGATGAAAATAAACTTGATGAAAGCTTTGAAAAATTTAGCGAAATATTATCAAAAGATTCGCAAAACGCATACGCACTTTATTACCGTGGTATGATATATGATACAAAAGAAAAAAGGAATGAAGCAATTGCGGATTTAAAAAAAGCATACAGCTTAAACAAAGATTTTACAATATGCAACTACTTAATAGCATCAGACTACGATGCACTAGGCAAATACAAAGATGCTTATGATTATTACAATGCATATGTAAATTCAAATGTGGAAGATGATGAATACAAACAATATGCAAAAGCACGCGCTGAAGAATTAAAAAAATATGCACAATAATATTACAGTATCAAACTTAATAAAAAGCAGGGTTTCACTTGCCCCAATGGCTGGAATCACAGACTACGTTTTAAGATCACTCGTTCGAAAATATTCGAAAGAGTGTCTTTTAACTACGGAAATGATTAGTTCCGAATTTTTAGCACAAAATGTTCAAACAGAAATTACAAAACTTGATGAAAGTCATCACCCGATTGTATATCAAATTTGCGGTCACAAGCCTCATTTAATGAAAAATGCGGCAAAATATTTAACACAATTTGCAGACATGATTGATATAAATATGGGATGTCCTGTTAATAAAGTCGTAAAAGGACAAGACGGATCTGCGCTAATGAAAAATCCAGCTCTGGCAGCAGATTTAGTAAAAGCAGTCAAAGAAGGTACAGACAAACCGGTAAGTGTAAAATTTAGACTTGGATATACAGCAGATGATATGAACTATGTAGAATTCGGACAACAAATGCAAGAAGCTGGAGCCCAATTCATAACTATCCATGCCAGAACTCGTTCGCAATTCTACTCTGGCATGGCTGACTGGGCAAAAATAAAAAAACTTAAACATAATGTTGATATTCCTGTATTTGCAAATGGAGATATTGTTTCAATTGACTCTGCAATAGAATGTCTGGAATTGAGTGATGCAGACGGAGTTGCAATAGGACGTGGGATTTTAGGCGACCCAACGCTCATACATAGGATTGCGCATTACCTGAGTTCTGGGGAAAAGCTCCCCTCTCCAACCTTAAATGAAAAGCTTGATATGATGAAAAACCATCTCGATGAAGAAATAAGTTTGCGAGGAGAAGCAGTAGCCATAAAATTTTTCAGAAAATTCTATCCCTACTATATCTCAGGTATAAGAAACGCCTCAAAAATACGAGGCGTTATGGTCGTTGAAGAAAATTACAATAAAATTCTGGAATACATTGATTATATCAGACAAGAAAATAATACATACACTATTTCATAGTCAATAATTATTTGGGTTTTTTAGCCAAGCATACTGAATAGGCTTAGAAAACGACATTCCATATTGAAGTTATTAATGCTATTATTAATTTCTTTTAAGACTAATTTGTTAAGTTGTTTCATATAACTAATTTTGATATGTCATTCCATACTCTTTTAGAAATCTAATAACCAGAGGAATTCACAAAGACGTACAGCATATACATCTAACAGAAATTCATTAAAATTAAACTTGAAATAGTAAGAAAAACTGTTATAATTACACATATGAAAAGATTTTTAACAATATTATCATTAATACTCCTAACTTTAATTATTTCAACAAATCTGACTCTGGCAACAGAACCGTTGGAAAATATTCAGCTTGAAATGCGAGGATATGACGAAATCACTCTGCCGACAGGAACATTTATACCAGTCTTAAACACACAGGAAATATCTACAGAAACATGTCCGGTTGGATACAAAGTTAAGTTTATAGCAACTAATGATTTGTTTATGTATGAAACAAACATAATTCCCAGAAACACTGAATTTTATGGTTATATTGAAAAAATAAATGAACCTGTTATTGGAACAAATGCATCAATGAAAGTAAAAATAACAAAAATAATAATGAAAGATGGCTTTGAAATTCCAATTAGAGGTTACCTGTACACATCTAATAACAATTTGATAGGCGGAGGTTTAACACCACCGGCAGAATGGGTTAAAGTTCCGCATTACCAAAGTAAATTTCAAGGAACAGCATGGAATTATAGAGGAGCCACTCTTCAACTCAGACCAGGAGGAAAAAGATCCATGGGACAACATACAAAAATTTCTGCAGGAGACCAGCAAATGATTATTTTAACAGCTCCAGCATCAATTACACATACCTTAACAGATTAGCCATTAATAAATTGACAAAATACTAAAATGGTATAAAATATTAACATAGATAATTATGATTTAGGGAGAGTATTTATGAAAAAATTTATAATATTAACAGCAGTTTTGTTCACTGCAAATACTGTTATGGCTGCAGGCAACTTTAGTTATCAACAGCATAACCCAACTCCTGCATACCAACCAAACTACTACAATCAAGAAAATTTTGTTTTAAAAAATAATACACTAAAAGGACGCGTAGTAACAGTACCTGCTGGACAGGCATTTAGAGCGGTACTAATGGCTCCGGTAAGCTCTGAAACAGCCTATAACGGTCAAAATATTTCACTTGCCCTTGGAAGTGATTTTTACTACAACGGAAACTTGATTGCACCTGCTGGCAGCTCTGTAACAGGAACTGTTATTGAGGTGTCCAAAGCTAAACATGGTACAATCAATGGAAAACTAACATTAAGATTCACACATATTATAACTCCAACAGGACTTAATATCCCAATATCTGCTGTTATCAAAACGGACGATAACACAGGAACTTTAGTTGGTGGGACTAATATGGAAGTAGCCGGGGCATACGCTAAAGATATCGCTATCGGAGCCGGCTCAGGGGCGATTATTGGGACTATTGCAGCTCCGCTATCAGGAGGCAGCGTAGGTAGAGGTGCTGCTCTTATGACCGCAGTTGGTGCTGGCGGAGGCCTTGTAAAATCTATATGGGACAAGGGTGCAGATGTCGAAATACCTGCAAATGCATCAGTTGAACTTATACTTACTCAACCAATTACCGTTAATCCTTCTAGTATTGAAAACTAGTAAGTTGACCAATAATTTTATTTTTAATTTAAAATAAAATTATTAACGAAATTACGTAAACAAACTTTTGTTGTTAGGGAATGAAATGTCTATATTAGGGAAATACACTGAAAATATAAATAACAGAGAAAATAATACAAAAGGTTATTTCAAAGATAAATCTGAATATGAAATGCCTGCAGTAACAAGAGCAGATGAAGAATCTATATCCCTTAAAAAAGGGATTATAATTTCGTCAATACTTCACCCTGCAACGATTATTACACTATGGCTGATATTAACAATTTTAGCCCTGCTAGGTATTCATTTAACATTATTTGAAAAACCTAAGCCAAAAATTAATGATATCGAATTTGTATTGGTAGATAAAGAAGAAACACCATTAAACAAAAATACCAGATTTAGAGCAGATAGAAATTCAAGAACCGGTGGAATCAATAATCCAAAGCTTCCGGTTTCAATGCCGTCGTCAACACCTTCGGCTAAGCCCAAACCATCATCACCGGCACCATCTCCTGCCCCTAAAAAATCATCTATAATGAATAAAATTACACAGAGTGTAGCACCTAAAAAACCAACAAATACACAACCTAAGGCGACTACACCGCAAAAATATGTACCACAGGTTCAAAATGTTGAAAAAGCTGTACCAAAACCTCAGCTTGCAAAACCTCAACCACCAACAGCAAGACCGTCAGTACGTCCACCGATGACGCCGAAGACAGTCTCAAAACCAAGCTCAACACCGTTTAAAGTACCGGTACCTCCTGGAGGTAGCAGAGCAGGGCAATATGCAACAGGCCCGATTAGCGGTTCAGGATCTTCTAACAATGGTGGTTCTAGAGGAGGGGGAACATATGCTCCTAACCCATCCTTAGCTCCTGTTGGCAGCGGTTCAGGCTCTAAAATAGCGTCAGGTTATGGTTCGGGCAGAGGTTCTAGTTCTGGAACCGGTTCTGGATATGGTAGCGGTTCTGGCTCCGGAGGAGGCAATCCTGGTGGCGGCGGAGGTCGCCCTGGTATAGATGCTATCAGAGAACCTGATTTTGGTCCATACATGAGAGAACTGCAGAGAAGAATAAAAATGAACTGGGATCCACCAAAAGGAAACGAAAGCAAACGTGTAGTTCTTCTGTTTAAGATAGCTAAGGACGGAAGATTACTATCTTGTAGCGTGTTTAAATCATCAGGCCTTCAAACGGCAGATAAAGCAGCTTTAAATGCAGTACATCTGGCGGCACCATTTAGACCACTACCACCGGAGTATAAAGGTTCAAGTATAGATATTCAATTTACATTTGACTATAACGTATTTGGAGCTACAAAATACTAATCAAACAATCAGAAAAGTTATTACATAAAAAGAGGATAAAACTATGGAATTATTATTAGAATCGATTAAAATGGACTGGCCGGTACTTTTACCAATATTTCTTTGTTCAATTTTAGTTGTTGGAGTTGTGATTAGCAAATGGTCATTCTACCAAAAAAACCAAAGAGATATTACAGTTTATATGAGAGAGTTAAATAGAGAACTTTCAAAAAACGATTTATCAGCTGCTCAAAATATAGCAATTAGATGCGGTGGAGTTATTGGAGAAGTTATTGAAGAAGCTGTAAGAATCTTTTCAGAACAAAGAAACGGATTTTCACGTTCTTTTGATATTTCAGCAGCTTTAGCTACAAGAAAATTAGAAAGTCATTTGACAATTCTTGGTACAATCGGCGGTGTTGCTCCGTTTTTAGGTTTGTTTGGAACTGTAGTCAGAATCCTGTTAACTTTCAACATTTTAGCAGATTCAGGTAATCAAGCTGCCACTGTTGCTTCCGGTATCGGTTCTGCATTGATTGCTACAGCTTTTGGTTTGGGTGTTGCTATTGTTGCAGTTATATTCTATAACTCATTCCAGTCAATTGTAAAACACTATGAAGATGATTTTCAACTTATTAAACTTTTATTCTTAAGCTTTGTTGATGCAGAAAATGAAACACAATCAAAGTATTCATCATCAAAAGTTAGTTAGCCCATTTAATATAAGGAAAGAAAAATGGCATTTAGCAGTAAGAAAAAACAACAATTATTTACAGAAATAAACATTACACCACTTACAGATATTTTCTTAGTTCTGTTAATCATAATGATGGTTGTAGCTCCATCATTTCAATCAATGGACAATGCCGTAGAGGTTCCTGAAGTTAATAATGGCGTCAACATAGAAAATCCCAAAGTGACAGTATCTGTAACTGCAGATGGGGCTCTATTTGTAAATGGAGAACCTACGACATCGTCAACTTTAACAGATAAATTGATTGCGTTAAAAGGAAATAGCGAAAAACCAGAGGTTGTAGTAAAAGCAGATAAAAATATAAAAAGTTCTAAAATCATGGACATAATGAATTCGGCACAAAATGCAGAATATCAAAAACTTGTCGTTGCTGGAGAACCTTTAAATAAAAAAGAGCAAAAAGAATTAAAAGAGCAAGCTAAGGTTAATGCGCCTCAGGATGGAGAATAAAAATGAGAGATACATTTAACGAAATAAATATTACACCACTTACAGATATTTTCTTAGTTCTGCTAATCATTATGATGGTAATTGCACCATTACTTGATCAACAAGGTATAAGTCTAAGCGTACCTGAAAATGTTGAACAATCAAAAATTGAAAAAGAATCCAAAATATTAACAGTAATGGTAACAAGAAACAACAAATACTACATTCATAATGAAGAAATAGCTCCTGATAGACTTGGAACAGTTTTAAGCCAAGAAATAAAGAATTATCCAGATGGATTATTAATTGAAACAGATGGTGACGCTACGCACGGGGCAGTTGTAAAACTTATGGATAAAGCAAGATATGCAGGAGTAAAAGCAATCTCGCTAAATCAAATGTAATCCAGAGTTTTATCAGACAAAAAAGAGCTAAATATTACTTTTATAAAATGCCATTGATTATGTAATTAATCAGTGGCAAAATTGTGTAACCGTACGTCATTGCAGGCGAATATAATGAGCAGGGTAATCCATTTTTCTAAAGATATAAGCGAGATTATTGTCATTCTGAGGCTGCACGAACATAAGTGTAACATGCAGCATGTTCAAAATCTAATTAACAATACAGATGCATCGATTCTGAACTAAATTCGGAATGACTGTGCTACGCACATAGCATCCACTCAGAATGACAGATATGTTGCCCCCTCGCCCGATTTTGGGAGAGGGGCTGGGGTGAGGGGTATTACATTCGGAAATTCCTATATGTTTAAAAATTATTAAACTAAACAAAAAAAAACGACTGTCTTTACAAGTCGTTGGAAAATCAATAGGAAAAAGGGAAAGGAAAATTTTATTATATATTTCTTTAATCTTGTTTAGCTTTTTGTAAATCTTTGCCCATCTGCTGAGCTATTTTGGGATACTTCGGTTACACCTCAGTATGACAATTATGCTTACTTTAGACTACAGCTAGTTATCTGCGTGCGTCACATCCTTGCGGAGCTGAATATTTGACGTTGATATTAAATAACTGGCAGCGAATCTACGTGCGTAGCACCCTTGCGGAGCTGAATAGGAATACTTCCTTCAGGCTATAACTGGTGTTTACTCCGTCCTACAAGCTGCGCCTCGCATTAAACGGCATTTCGGTCTTGCTCATCGCAAGTCCCTACAGCCTCTGCTCGGCTTGCGCTATGCATTGAATGTTTTGAAACTTGATTCTACGTTTTTGGATATTACTTTTTTTACTGCATCCATCTCGGTAGATATTGCGTTTTCTTCTGTGTCTAATTGTTTTAGTTTAAGTTCTAAGTCTTTATCTTGAACTTGAACTACTTCTATTTTTGAATTTATCTCCTGTATTGCCTGTTCATACTGTGCCTTATTGTAGTTATACTGATTCATTGCATCATTATACGCATTATCGTCAGTTGTTGTAGTTGTTGTAAGATTATATTCTGTGCCAATAGGATTACCATTGTCATCATATTTAATATTACCATCAGTATCTGTTTCATATATGAATAAACTCATATAACGACCACTGCTATCTTGCTCTACACGAGCCAAAGCATTTTTTACTTCGCGAGTTTCTGTAGTTTGTCCATATACATATGATTTAATATTTGTTAAAGATGCACCGGTTTTATCACTATATTCTGCATCTTCTATCTGACGTTTATTGTAGAATACAGGTTCGTAAGTATTTGTTTTTGTATTCAATTGATAACGCACAAACCAATCTGATTCTTTGTATTTATCTTGAAGCATACCTAGATATTGTTTTTCAAGAGCCAACGCAGCTTCTTTTTCTTTAGGAGTCAATGTAGATAAATACGGATCATTTGCAACATCTGCACCTAAATCTCTTAACTTAGTTGCACCAATATAGTAATCATTATCCTGCTTTGTAACTATTACAGTACCGTTAGATACTACAGATTCTGTTTCAGTTGATTGTGTATAATTCAAAATATAATAGCCATTTTTTTGAGCGATTAGAGAATTTATCACATTTTTATCTGAACCATCAGTAAATGAATAAGTGGTTTTTGTATAATCCTGAGTTGAAGGAGGTGTTGGAACTGTCATGTTTGTCAAACTGTTATAGTAATTAGCTGTTTGATTTGACAGTGTAGTTCTTTGTTGGTTAATTTGTTGACCTTCAAACTCTACATTTGATTTTCTTGCTGTCAAGCTTAAGAATCTTGCTTGAGATGCTGCCATACTCATGACGTTCTTTCCTTTCTTGTTGTTTTCCTTAATTTTATTATCGGCATCAATTTCAAAATTCTTTAAAAATTAAAGAGCTAATATTAACATAAGTTAACATTAGCTCTCCTTACAAACAAGAACACAACACTCTTGCTACGCCCAACAATAAAATATCAATAGCAAAACAAGCTTACTAAATATATACACTTATACACATAGCCGTAAATTTCAGAATTTAAAATTTTATAAAACAGCTTTTAACTCTTTTATAACAACATCTAAGGCGCCCTGCTGATCTTTAAAAACAAATTCACAATCTGTACATGCCCTATTATAAAATTCTTTATCCGCTAAAAGACGCTCAACATATTCTGACAACTCTTTAGGAGTCTTGACAATTTTACCGGCATTAGTCCTGGATAATAACCAGTAAATATCTCTAAAATTATGAATTGAAGGCCCTGTTATCGCAGGTTTTCCATATACAGTAGCTTCTAAAGGATTATGCCCGCCAGTTTTATTAAAACTACCGCCAATAAACGCAAACTCACATAAAGAATACATTTTACTTAATTCACCCATTGTATCTAAAAGAATAATATCCTTAGATTTAAATGAATCATTTTTAGATCGAAAACCATAATTTAAATTCATTGAATCTAAAAGTTCAATAATTTTAGGAAGACGACTTGTATGACGTGGGGCAAGAAGCAGCTTTATATCAGAATATTTTGAGAGCTTTTCCTTAAACACAGAAAGCACAATTTCATCTTCACCTTTATGAGTACTTCCTGCGATGATTACCCTATAACCAGCCTGTCCAATATCAAATGTATCTTCAGATTTTTTTACATCAAATTTCAAATTCTTCATAACAAAAGTTTTATCTTCGGGAGCACCTATAGACACAAGTTTATTTCTATCAATATCACTTTGAGTAAGAATTTTAGTATACTTAGACAAAACCATTTTAAAAAAGTGTTTAAACATTCTGTATAACGAATATGTAGAATCAGACATCCTGCCATTTATACAGTACAATTTAATACAATTATTTTTACAAAAAAACGAAAACACAGGCCATAATTCAGTTTCTGCAATTAATACAACAGCAGGGTTGATTTTTTTCAAAAATGAATCAACACAGTAAGGAATATCAAAAGGGAAATAAGTAATAAAATCGGCCACTTCTGAAAACTTTTTAATTGCTATTTCCTGACCGGTTTTCGTACCGGTTGTAACCACAATTTTATAATCAGGAAATTCTTCTTTAGTTTTCTTTATCAAATTTTCAAGAGCTATAACTTCACCGACAGAAACGCCATGATACATTATAACCTTATCACCTAGCTCCGGATTTTTAAAAAATCCAAGTTTTTCTTTCCATCCATATAAAAACTTACCGTTAAATACACGAACAATATAGTAAAACGGTAAAAGAATAATAAATACGATAGTTGAAACAAGTCCATATAGAAATAATTCACTGAACATTGAAACTATAATTA
>ULSL01040483.1_pt1 | contig 11165 bp, 7 predicted proteins | sample 1956321 | NCBI WGS metagenome assembly ULSL01 (sample SAMEA4835707, study PRJEB28245) | human gut metagenome | biome: gut microbiome; material: fecal sample | place: Denmark | collected 2008
GTGGCCCCGGCGGGATCGGCGTCCCCTCCCTGCGGCCTGCCGAGGGAGCCATGTCGGCCTTGTCGAAGAGGCCCCATCCCTTGGCGTCGCCGATCTCATACTCCGTCATGGTCTCGTCGCTGCGGAAGTAGCTGCCCTGGAGTTCGCGGTCGGGCGTCTTGATGTGGGAGAAGACGTGGGAGTAGAGCTGGTGCTCGGCCTCGTCCCAGTAGAGCTGCTGGCTCGCATACTCCACGCCCTGGGCCGTACGGATGCGTACGCGGCCGCGGAGCACCCAGCGGCGCAACTTGTCGTAATAGACGGCGCTGTCGCAGGAGATGTAGCCCAGCACGCGCTTCTGCTCGTCAAACTGCGTCAGCAGGATGCCCTTGTCGAAGGTCCAGCGCGAGGGGTTGCGGTTCTCGTTGATCTCCCAGCGCTCGGCAACGATGCGATACTTGATGACGCCGGAGTCGGAGATGAGCGTGTTGACGCCGTAGGTCGTCATGATGGGCACGGAGTCGCGGTCGTGGATGGCGGGGGCGGTGTGCTCCTTGGGCTGGTTGCAGCCCGCGGCCAGGACCCCTACCAGCACGAAAGAGAGCATGGAGGGCAACAAGCCCCTCATGCCCTGGTGGTCGCTTCTCGTGTGATGACTTAGAAAACTCATGCGGTCGTGGCAGCCTTTACGGTCAACATAGGTCCCTCGCAGGGCCTATTCGACCTTGAACTTGGCGAACATGCGCTCATTGAAGGTGAAACCGATGTTGATGCGGAACGTGTTCTCCGTGAGCATCGAGGAAGCCTCGCGGCGCACCCACTGGGCGGAGATGTTGAGCATCGAGCGGTTGTTGTAGCTGTTGACGATGGGGATGCCCAGGCCCAGCGAGGCCGAGATCTCCTTGGGGCCGTCCTGGCCGTTGATGGTGAAGTAGGGCGTGGCGTAGCCGATACCCGCACGGTAGTGGAGGCGGCTGAGGAAACCACGGTGGCGCTCGCCGCGGCAGTAGTCGGCGCCGAGGACGACCTTGTGGCGGTCCTTGAGCAGTCCGCTCTGGAGCGCGTAGCCGCCCTGGTCGGAATACTGCGGGTAGTCGAGGCTGCCCCATTTCTGCAACTGGTAGTCGGCGCCGACCATCAGTTGGCCGTTGTGGTTATAGACCGCTCCCACGCCGAAGGTATGGGGCAGGTCGAGGGCGTTGGAGATACGGAAGCGGGTCGTGTCGGCCACGGCCAACTGGGAGTTGTTCTTGATGACGGAGAGCTCGGGGTCGGCGTTGAGACTGTGGCCCAGACTGTAGGTCAGACCCAGCGTGACCTGGTCCTTGGCGCTGAGGGGCTGCGTGTATTGCAGTCCGAAGTCGAGCTTGTAGCTGCGCACCTCGGCGGTGTAGGTGCGCTGCAGCGTGTTGACGTAGGCATCGCTATACGTATTGGTCACGTACTTCGTGTAGCCACCCCAGAGATAGGAGGCGTTGACACCGACGGAGAGATTGCGCAGCGGCTCCGCACCCACGCCGAGATAGACCTGGTGGAGGCCCTGCGAGCCGCTATACTTGTTGTTGTAGGTGGCCGTGGGCGACTCGGGTGAGAGGCTGCCGTTGATGTGGGCGGAGTTGGAGTAGTCGTAGCCCACGTTGGTGTAGGGCAGCAGACCGAAGCTCACGCCCACATGGCGAAACAGGCGAAGGCCCGCCACCACATACTCCAGGTCGGCATTGCGCGCGCTGATGGATCGGCCGCCCTCCTTGAACTGCGTCATCTGCAGGCTCACGCCCGCGTCGAAGATGAACGACAGCGAGTCGAGGGCCGAGTAGGAGGCCGGGTTGAGGGCGTTGACTTGGTTGTTGAGCCGGAGGCCATAGGCCAGTCCGTTCATGCCGCGGCTGAAACTGCCCGACTGTTCGGAGAGTTCGCCCAGGCCATACTGGCTGTAGGGGGAGTTGGTGCCGCTCTGCGCATGGAGTCCGAGGGAGGAGAGGAGCAGGAGCGATGCTGTTATCGTTTTCTTCATTGATTATCTACTGGGTTGGGGTCTGGGCAGGGCCTTGCCGGCACCAGGACCGTGATTAGCGATAGCGAGACCGTCGCTGGCGGCCTCCGGGGCGGAGGAAAGTCCGCCGAGGGGGTCAGAGGCGGTTGTTCTCGGGGAAGACCACAGATGGCTTGAAGGTCTTGGCCTCCTCGAAGTCCATCAGGGCGTAGCTCACGATGATGATGGTGTCGCCGACGACCACCCTGCGCGCTGCCGCACCATTGAGGCAGATGCAGCCGCTGCCACGCTCGCCCTTGATGACGTAGGTCTCGAAGCGCTCTCCATTGTCGTTATCCATGATCTGCACTTTCTCACCGGCGATGAGATTGGCCGCGTCCATCAAGTCCTCGTCGATGGTGATGCTGCCGATGTAGTTGAGGTTGGCCTGGGTCACCTTGACGCGGTGCAGTTTGCTTTTCAGTACTTCTATATACATATAAAAAAGAAAGTGTAGGGTGTGTTATTCCTTATACTTGATATGATCAATCAGACGGATCGGGGTCTTGCCGCAATAGACGGTGATGCAGCCCACCACATAGTCGCTGTCCTGCCAGTCCTGGACGTCGAGGAGCGTGTTGCCATCTACAATCTGGAAGTACTCCACCTCCAGGCCGTCGATGGCGTTGATCGTGCTGACCACGTGGTCGTGGGTCTCGGCGACGGTGTGGGTCTTGGCGTAATCGATGCTCTCCATCAGCGCACGGGCGATGTGGGGGGCGATGGCGCGCTCCTCGGGGGTGAGGAGCTTGTTGCGGCTGCTCAAGGCCACGCCGTCGGCCTCGCGCACCACGGGGCAGGGGACGATCTCCACGTGGCTGCCGATGTAGGCGACCAGGCGGCGGATGACGGCGATCTGCTGCCAGTCCTTCTCGCCAAAGTAGGCGCGGGTGGGCTGGACGATGTAGAACAGGCGGCTCACCACCTGGCAGACGCCATTGAAATGGCCGGGACGATGAGCGCCCTCCATGACCGTCGTCTGGGGCGGAAACTCAAAGTGGCGGGTATCGGGAGTGGGGTAGATGTCGCTCACGGTAGGCGCGAAGACGAAGTCGGCGCCACAAGCCTCGCAAAGGGCGCAGTCGGCCTTCAGCGTGCGGGGATAGCGTTCGAGGTCGGCGGGGTCGTTGAACTGTGTGGGGTTGAGGAATACGGAGACCACCGTCACGTCGTTTTCCTTGGCGCTACGCTTGATGAGCGAGGCGTGGCCCTCGTGGAGGGCACCCATCGTGGGGACGAATCCCACCGACTGTCCTTGCTTGCGCGCAGCGAAGAGCGCGTTCTGCAAGTCTGCGTTTTTTTCAAATACTTTCATTATCTGCAAAATATTTCGGGTGCAAAGTAACAACATTTTTACGAAATAGGCAAAAAGTAATCTGAAAAATATAATAAAATGCCGATGCCATTAGACAAAATATCTGAAAAGCCGCTGCGAATTCGGGAATAAAATCGTAACTTTGCACCTGGGAAATCGTGTTTATCGCGACTTTTGTCAAGAAATAATCACGATAAAACAAGTTAGAATGGCAAAGAAAGTATTGTTTATCAACCAGGAAACCACCCCGTACGTCACCCAATCGCAGATGGCAGAGATGGGAGGTTTGATGTCGGCCAAAATGCAAGAAGCCGGATTCGAGATAAGAACCTTCATGCCGAAGTGGAGCACGATCAACGAAAGGCGTGGCCAGTTGCATGAGGTGATCCGACTCTCGGGTATGAATCTGATCATCGACGACACGGATCATCCGCTCATCATCAAGGTGGCTTCCATACCGCAGTCGCGCATCCAGGTCTATTTTATTGATAATGAGGATTACTACCAGAATCGTCCGGCCATGACCAAGGACGAGCTGGGCAACGACTATCCCGACAATGGCGAGCGGGCCATCTTCTTCGCGCGCGGCGTGCTGGAGACGGTCAAAAAGCTCCGCTGGACGCCGGATATCATCCACTGCCAAGGCTGGATGAGCTCGGTGATACCGTTCTATGTGAAGACGGCCTACCACGACGAACCGCAGTTTATCAACGCCAAGGTGGTGACGTCGCTCTTCGGCGAACAGCCCGCGGGCGACCTGGGGGAGAAGTTCAGACGCTCCCTGCCGTTCAGGGAGGCCAAGGCCGAACTGATCGAGAAGTATGGCGACACGTTCGACGCCGTGGAACTGGGCAAACTGGCCATCGACTATAGCGATGGTGTCGTACAGGTGGACGACCAGGTCAACGCCGAACTCGTCCGTTATGCGCAGAGCGAGAACAAGCCGCTGATCGTCCATCCGCAGGCAGAGGCAGAGGTCAAGGGACTCTATGCTGACTTCTATGGCAAATTGTTGGGGGAATAGGCGGAGACAGCGTCTCTGACGTACCCTCGGGCAGGGGACCGTGCGCCTTGTGGATAAGCATTGGGCGTGGCCTCCTGTTGTAATAGAATTTATGACCATTACAAGCAAATGATAAAATTCCATCAGTTGGTCTGGGGCCTCGCCCTCGCTGCCACGGCGCTCTCGCTGGCCGCCTGCGACGACACGACCGGCAACATCGGCGGTTCGCTGATAGACAATCCCGACAAGTTGACTGTCAAGGCTGACACCTTCCAGCTCAGCACGCGCACCATCATGGCCGACTCGGTCATCGCACGCAACATCACGGGCTATCTCGGCCGCGTGAAGGATCCGGAGACGGGCAACTACGTGACGGGCGACTTCATGGCGCAGCTGCATCCGCTGAGCAACTATCAGATCGCGGCTGCCGACAGCATCCTCAGCCGCAACGACCAGGGGGAGATCATCGCCGACTCGTGCGAGATCCTGCTGGTCTATAACGACTTCTATGGCGACTCGCTGGCACAGATGAAACTCTCGGCCTACGAGATGGGGCGTCCGCTGGAGGAGGGATCGGTGATCTACTCCAACTTCAATCCGGCGCTCCACGGCTACCTGCGCCAAGGGGGCATCAAGCAGGAGCGTACCTATACGCTGGCGGACCAGACGCGCGGCGCCAAATCCACCAACAAGGCGATCGCCATCCGACTGGACGACGCCTATACGGACAAGGACGGCGTCAGCTACAACAACTATGGCACGTACCTGATGCGGAAGTACTATGCCTCGCCCGAGGCGTTCCGCAACAGCTACCGCTTCCTCCACGAGATCAGCCCGGGCTTCTTCTTCAAGGTGACCAACGGCATCGGTTCGATGGCGTATGTGACCAACGCCCAGCTCAATATCTACTTCCGGTCGCAGATCAACGGCAAGGACTCCGTCACCTCGACCTCATTGGCCAGTACGGAGGAGGTGCTGCAGACGACTACGTTCAGCAACGACAACAACCTGCTGGCAAGTCTCGCGGCACAGACGGGATGCAGTTATCTGAAAAGCCCGGCGGGCCTCTTCACCGAGGTCACGTTGCCGGTGGATGAGATCATGAGGGGACACGAGAACGACACGCTCAACACGGCGAAGGTGACTTTCCCGCGCATCAACAACACAATCAGTTCCGACTTCCTCCTCAGTGCGCCGACAACGGTGCTGATCCTTCCGCTCGACGAGCTCCATACGTTCTTCGCCGAGAACCGCATACCCGACTACAAGACGAGTTTCACCGCAGCCTATAGCGCGACGGTGAACGGCTATACGTTCAACAACATCTCGGGCTTGGTCAACTATATGATCAAGAAGCGCCGGGCCGGACAGGTCGATGCCAACTGGAACAAGGCGGTGCTCGTGCCGATCAGTCTGGCGACTACGACCATCACGGGTAGCTCTGGCACGAAGATAACACGCGTGACGAAGTGCTCCCACGACATGTCGCTCTCCAGCACACGACTCGTGGGTGGCCCCAACAACGCCAACCAGCCCATCCTCCTCTCTGTCATACATAGTACTTTCAATGGCAGATAACTTCTTGGAGCGCCACCGTGCCGACTACGAGCAGCGTAAGGCACGGTGGCTGAAAAAGAAAAGCCGCTGCCAAATCAAGGTCAAAAGACCCGGTACTGACGCACATGCTGACAAAAACCTGAGTGAAGGTCAAACTTAGAAGGGTTTGGCATGTCTTTTGCTCTATACTTTTGCAATTGAACAAGTTGTATTGAACAAGTAAAGAAATTGTATTCTAAAAGAAAATCACGAAAGTCAAGATGATAAGTCAATTCTCTAAAGAACTCTCGGAGGTGCTCGCCTTCAGCCGCGAGGAAGCCGACAGACTGTCCTGTCCCTCGGTGGCTCCGGAGCATCTGTTGCTGGCTGTTTTCAGGCTCTCTGATCCGAAGATACAAAGGGTCATCTCGACGCTCAGCCTCGACGTGCCCACGGTCAAGAAGGAGCTGGAGCAGTATGCCTCTTCGAACAAGGAGGAGAGCAAGCGGATCTACGAGGAGATCAACGTCACGGACCGTGCTGCCAACGTGCTGCATCTCGCAGTACTGGAGGCGCGCATCCAGCATCGCAAGATCGTCGATGTGGAGGACTTGATCCTGGCCATTCTTCACGACCAGACAGACACGGGCGCGAAGATGACGCTGCAGGCTCACCACCTCGACTACATTGAGGCCAACGCACTGCTGCGCCAGTTGGCCAACGACGTGCAGGGAGGGCTCGACTTGTCCGACGATGACGATGACGATATGCTCTTCAACGACGACGACGAGGAGGATCGCGAGGAGGCGCGCAGCCAGGGTGGTGGAGCGCAGCAGACGCGCACCAAGGAGACCAAGAGTGCGACGCCGGCCCTCGACAACTTCGGTACGGATCTCACGGCAGCAGCCCAGGAGGGAAAACTAGACCCTGTGGTGGGCCGCGAGCGCGAGATCATCCGCGTCAGCGAGATCCTGGGACGCCGCAAGAAGAACAATCCTGTGCTCATCGGCGAACCCGGTGTGGGCAAGAGTGCCATCGTAGAAGGACTGGCGCAGATGATCGTCCAGCACCGCACGTCGCCCACGCTTTTCAACAAGCGGATCGTGTCGCTCGACATGACGAGTATCGTGGCGGGAACGAAATACAGAGGTCAGTTTGAGGAGCGTATCCGCACGATCCTCAAGGAGATAGAGCGCCACCCGGAGGTGATTGTCTTCATCGACGAGATCCATACCATCATCGGTGCGGGATCGGCGGCTGGCACGATGGACGCTGCCAATATCCTCAAGCCGGCGCTGGCGCGAGGCATGATGCAATGTATCGGTGCCACGACGCTCGACGAATATCGCAAGTCGATCGAGAAGGACGGTGCCCTGGAGCGTAGATTCCAGAAGGTAATCGTCGAACCGACCACGACGGAGGAGACGCTGCAGATCCTGAAGAACATCAAGGACCGCTACGAGCACCATCATCAGGTGACGTATTCTGACGAGGTGCTCCAGTTGATTGTGAAACTCACGGACCGCTACGTCTCGGACCGCTTCTTCCCCGACAAGGCCATCGACGTGCTCGACGAGGTGGGATCGCATATCCACCTGCAGCATGCGGAGGTGCCGAAGGAGATCGTGGATCTGCAAAATGAGATCGAGGAGATCAAGCAGAAGAAGCAGAATGCGGTCAAGAACCAAAACTTTGAGATGGCGGCGGGCTTCCGCGACCAGCAGGTGGAGCGCGAGAAGCAGCTCGAAGAGGCCCAGCACCGCTGGGAGGAAGGCGAGGTCGGCGAGCAGGTGGCCATCACGGAGGACCAGGTGGCCGATGTGGTGTCGATGATGACGGGTGTGCCCGTGCAGCGCATGCAGCAGTCGGAGGGCCTTCGTCTGCGCAATATGGCGACGGAATTGAAGCAGGTGGTGGTGGCCCAGGACAAGGCCATCGAGAAAATGGTGAAGGCCATCCAGCGCAACCGCGTGGGACTGAAGGAGCAGAACCATCCCATCGGCGCATTCATGTTCCTGGGTCCAACGGGTGTGGGCAAGACCTACCTGGCCAAGAAACTGGCGGAGTATATGTTTGGTTCGGCCGATGCGCTGATCCGCGTCGATATGAGTGAATATACGGAGAGCTTCAACACGTCGCGCCTGGTGGGTGCGCCTCCGGGCTACGTCGGCTACGACGAGGGTGGCCAACTCACGGAGCGGGTGCGCCGCCATCCTTACTCCATCGTCTTGCTCGACGAGATCGAGAAGGCGCATGGCAATGTCTTCAACCTCCTCTTGCAGGTGCTCGACGAGGGACGACTCACGGACGGCAACGGACGACTGATCGACTTCCGCAATACGGTCATTATCATGACGTCGAACGCGGGTACGCGCCAGCTCAAGGAGTTTGGCCGTGGCATCGGATTCACGGCGGGTGGTGCCGAGGGCTTCGCGCGCAACGAGAAGGACAAGGAGTATGCTCGGTCCATCATACAGAAGAGTCTGAGCAAGCAGTTCTCGCCGGAATTCCTCAACCGTCTGGACGAGATCATCACCTTCGACCAGCTGGACCTCAACGCCATCAAGCAGATTGTCGATATCGAACTCAAGGGCTTGTACAAGCGGGTCGGCGAACTGGGCTACGCGCTCCAGCTCTCTGACGCTGCCAAGGAGTTTGTGGCCAAGAAGGGCTACGACGTCCAGTTTGGTGCGCGTCCGCTGAAGCGTGCCATCCAAAACTATGTCGAGGACGGACTCAGCGAGCGCATCCTGAGTGGCGTAATGAAGGAGGGCGACTCCATCCTGGTCAACCTGACGGAGGACGGTTCCAACCTGTCGTTTGACACGCAGCACCCGGTACAAGAGTCGAACTGACGCGCGAGCACGCCAAGCAAGAAAGACTAAGTCTGCAAGGGCAGACAGAAATTATAAGGGGGAAGAAAGCCATCAAACTTTCTTCCCCCTTATCGAATTTGGGTCAAATCAAAAGCGGAAACTTAGTATTTCAATCCCATGTTGTAGAGGATGAAACTATAGATGTCGGCCTGCTCCTCCAACTGCTTGCTGACGGGCTTGCCGCCACCGTGGCCCGCCTTGCTGTCGATGCGGATGAGGGTGGGCTTGTCGCTGGCATTGTCGGCTTGGAGCGTGGCTGCAAACTTAAAGCTGTGGGCGGGAACAACGCGGTCGTCGTGGTCTGCCGTCGTGATGAGGGTGGCAGGATACTTCACGCCCTTCTTGATGTTGTGCAGGGGAGAGTAGCCGCGCAGATACTCAAACATCTCCTTGGAGTCGGCACTCGTACCATAGTCGGGAGCCCAGTTCCAGCCGATGGTGAACTTATGGTAGCGGAGCATGTCCATCACGCCCACAGAGGGAATGCAGACGCCAAAGAGGTCGGGACGCTGCGTCATGCAAGCGCCGACGAGCAGTCCGCCATTGCTGCCACCGACGATGGCGAGGTAGGGCGAACTGGTGTATTTCTCCTTGATCAGATACTCAGCAGCAGCGATGAAGTCGTCGAAGACATTCTGCTTCTGCATCTTCGTACCCGCCTCGTGCCAAGCCTCGCCATACTCGCCTCCGCCACGGAGAGAAGCCTGGGCATAGATGCCGCCGCGCTCCAGGAACGGGATGCGGGAAGCGGAGAACGAAGGATTCATCGAGATATTGAAACCGCCGTAGGCATAGAGATAGACCGGGTTCTTGCCGTTGAGTTTCAGGCCCTTCTTGTAGGTGATGAAGAGCGGCACGCGCGTACCGTCCTTGCTGGTGTAGAACACCTGCTTGGTCTCATACTCGCTGAGCTTGAAGTTGACCTTGGGCACGGCATAGGGCTGCAGCGAGTTGGCGGCGCGGTCATACTGATAGACCGTCCAGGGCTGCGTGAAGGAGGCAAAGCTGACGAAGCACTCCTTGCTGTCCTTGTTGCCGCTGACGCTGGCGCTGCCAATGCCCGGAAGGCTTACCTCCTGCTGCATCTTGCCGTTGAGGTCATAGACATAGATGTGGCTGCAGGCGTCCTGCTGGTAGCTCACATAGAGTTCGCCGCCGATGATGTTGGCGCCATCGATCACGTTTTTGCCCTCGGGGATGACGGTCTGCCAGTTTTCCATCGCGGGCTTGTGGATATCCATCACCATGATCTTATACATCGGCGCACCGTCGTTGGTCAGCAGATAGACCTTGTCGCCGATGGTGGCGATGGGAGAGTAGGCGTAGTCCATGTTGGGGACCACCTTCGTAAACTGCGAGTTGCTGTTTTTCAAGTCGCGGATATAGAAGATGTTGCCCGTGCCGCCGCCCGACTCATAGAGGAACTGCACCGTCTCCTCGTGGTTGACCGACGTACTGAAGAAGTGCATCGGCTCGGTGGGATTTTGGAAGAAGAGCTGGTCCTGCTCCTGCTTCGTGCCGAGGCGGTGAAAGTAGATCTTGTGGGTGGAGTTCTTGCTCGTATAGGCGTTGCCCTCGGGTTTGTCATAGGCGCTATAGAAGAAGCCGTCGCCGAGCCAGGAGGCACCCGAGAACTTGGCCCACTCGATGTGGTCGGGCAATACCTCGAGCGTCTTCGTGTCCATCACATAAAACTCCGACCAGTCGCTGCCCGAACGCGAGATGGCGTAGGCCAAGTATTTGCCGTCGTGGGAGAAACTGATGTTGCCCAGGGCCACCGTGCCGTCCGTAGAGAGCTGGTTGGGGTCGAGGAAGACGCGAGCGTTCTTCTCCTGTCCCAGGCCGTCTATCTCGTAGAGCACACTTTGGTTCTGAAGACCGTTGTTCTTGTAGAAATACCACTTGCCCGTGGCCTTGACATAGAAGGGTGCTCCCACCTTGCCGTAATCGGAGACTTCGCGCAGGCGCTTCAGGAGTTTGCCGCGGAAGGGAATCTTGGCCAGGTAGTCCTGTGTCACTTGGTTCTCGGCCTCCACCCATTGCATGGTGGCCTCCGAGTGGTCATCCTCCAAGGGGCGGTAGGGGTCGGCTACTTTCACACCGAAATACTCATCCACGGTGTTGTCCGTCGGAGGGGTGGGGTAGGTTAGGCCCTGTCCGGCAGCTTGGTTGGCAGCCATGGCAAGCATGGCCAACGCTAATGCTTTTTTCATAATTGGTAGTTTACTTTTATAATTTTCGTCTTTAGGTTTTTACCTTTACTTTGTCTCATTCCTTTGACAAGGGGAAATGGGGTAATCTTCTCCTTGTCACGAAAGAGGTTTTGCCTTCTCACGAAAGGTTTTTGCCTTGTCACGAAAGGTTTTTCCTTCTCGCGAAAAGTGCTTCTCCTTGTCACGAAAGAGGCTTCTCCTTGTCACGAAA
>ULSL01008615.1_pt1 | contig 11053 bp, 15 predicted proteins | sample 1956321 | NCBI WGS metagenome assembly ULSL01 (sample SAMEA4835707, study PRJEB28245) | human gut metagenome | biome: gut microbiome; material: fecal sample | place: Denmark | collected 2008
TTATTATTAGAAATTCTCTTGACATTTACCGCTTGTGTCCTGCCGGTTGAACCTTCTCCAATCTCAAATTCCACAATGTCATTCTGATTTAAAGATTTCCGACCTTCCATCTGAATACTTGAATAATACACAAATACATCACTTCCTACTTCATCTGTGATAAATCCATAACCTTTTGCATCGTTGAACCACTTAACTTTTCCTGTTTTCATTTCTTAAATTCCTCGCTTTTTGTTATTTTTCTTCTATGATATAAGGCAGGAATGAGAAAATATCTCGCAATTCCTTTTATCATTCAAACTGAATGACCTCTGTTATATTGTTCTCTCTTTATGCCGACCATTTTTCGTCAAAGTTCTCATATAACTGTTTTGTGGCAGTTTTCATATCCACACCATCACTAAGCTGCAAAGTTACGTCTATATCGTCATAGCAGTAACAACTTGCTTTTCCGATGGAAATGAGCAACTTATCTTCTGTAATTTTTTCATACGAAAAATCAATCGTATCGGCAAATATGCCAGAATTTACATAGGACTCCAAATCTTCCTTAAATTTTTCATCAGATATTGGTTCTTTCATACCATCATCATGGTTTACTACTGCACTTGTAACTGATACCAAATTGTCTGTGATAGCTTTTAATAATCTGTTTGCCGTTGTTCTTCTTATTCTCCCTTCTACTTCACATCCCAATAGATATTGCACTGACCATCAATAATATCTTCTCCATGTGATCCGTCTTTGTCTGGAATGATTTTGTACAGCGTGTACACCACTGTTTCCGAAAAAACATTCCCATTCTTGTCTTTATCTAACGGCTTATAACTCCATGTTCTAATGTCGTATTCCTTTCCATCAATCATAATGAAAATTCGTTTGCTTTCCTCTATATCCGTAATAACAACTTCGGAACAAACCATGTTCGCTTGATGAATAACACTTCTCACAAATCCTTCAATCCACTGGGTATATGCTTCATCCTTGACATTATTTGTTACTTTGTACTGTTTGTAGAATGAAAAAACCGTATTTTCTTTCTTCCAATCAATAAAATCACACTTGATATGTTCATTATCTACTCTTTCAACCTCAATTCCCCACTGGAAAATATGAGTATTTTTATCTATGGCAGTAATCATTACACTGTCAAATTTTCCTTCTTCTGAAAAATAGTCCTCTACCATAGGAATAATGGTCTGTGTAAATTCCTGTCTGTTCGGTGCTTTCATATATTCATCTAAATCGGTTATCTTGAAAATATTATCAAACAGAATACTTCCATCATGATCGCCTATATAATACAATTCATCACTTGTAATTGTTTCTTCTCCATACTTCGCTTCTGCAATAAAATAAATCTTTCCCATATAAAAATTCCTCCGTTTAATATCCTTCTTGAATTGGATTCACCATACATTTATTTGCTAACTTATCAATCAGACTATCAAAGCAGCTACAACAAATATCTAAATCAATGGTATCTCCATCGTGCCGACTTCCATAGCCAATCTTTGTATGAAGTCCAATATGTTCCTGTTCGTCTAAATCTGTAAATGGTTGTCCACACACATTACAGATTGTTTTTCCTTTTGCCATCGGTAATGTTTCCTTTCTTTAGTGTAGATAGGCTGGACTTTCCAACCTACCTACTATATTGTTCTCTCTCTTTTTACTTGCTGTTTTCCTTTGATACAAGGATAGAAATTTCTAAGAATGGCTGACCGTAAGGACGAATCAGAATTGTATCGTATGATGAATTATCTTTAATATAAATCTTATTACAGCCATCATCTACAAGTGGGAATGTCATTGAATCAATCTGCATTTCGTATGCTTCTTCCGTTTCTACCAAGCTACAATTTTTAATATCATTCAGCTTGACTTCCAGACCAAACGCATCATGGATATTGACAAGCATTACTTTGTGCGTATCATCATTCAGATAATCCATAAGTGAGAACACATCTGATTCATAAAATCTCTCTCTAACTTCTCTCTTTGCATTGGTATCTGTATGATAGACGCAAATACTAATTTTGCTTTCATCTTTCATATTGATTTCAATTAAGCAGGTGTCCATATTATCAAGCATTTTTCCTGTTACAGATTCAACATTGCTTTCCTCAATGGTAAAATGTGACATGCTGCACTTCTGGCTAAATTCATATGCCCCGCAAAATTCTTCAAATTTGTTAATACTCATGGAGATAATTGTATTTCCGTCCTTGTGTACTGATAAATCCGAATACTCATAGGTATTTACCAACTCAAAATAATCTGTTGCCTTTGCTTCCTTATTGTTTAATACGTTTTCTACTGCTTTACTCATAATTTTTTTCTTCCTTTTCTTTTAATGTAGGTGAGCAGGATTTTGAACCTACCCACCATGATTTTTATGTTTACTTACTAATTCTCTTTGCTCTTAACTTCTCTAACGCTGTCAATCCCTTTGGCTTATTTGCTGTAGATACTGTCTGCTCTACTGTCGGTGTAGCGAAAATATCAATATTCTTTCCAGTTCTAACCTCTGTTGTAGCCTTTCGGGAATTTTTGATAATATCCGCTTCTTTCTGGATGCTCTCTGTCATTGCGTCCACTCTACTGTATGGCATTGTCAGACCACTAAGGATGATTACATTTTCCTCTGATTCTGACAAATAGCCGTGGAACTCGGTTGGTGCAATTCCAATCTCTTTCCTAAAATCAGCCATATCAATTTTGCTTTCCTTTGCAGATACAGCTTCGGAGATACCCATTGTTGTAATGGTCTTATCTTCCCTTTTTGCAAAGATATTACTGTCACGATTTAGTACATCAATAATATTCGCCGTCGTTCCGTTGTTCTTATTGGCTCTTGTGATAATGGAAAATGATGGAGTTAAAAGACACACTTCGATCTCGGCTAAATCCATGTTTCCATCCTGCGATTTATTATTAATGCAAAGAACGCTTGCAAATAATGAAGCAAATGTTCTGTTAATCTTCATCTTCTCGGTTGCGTTGTTGTCCAGAATGTAGATGCTTCCCATTCGTGGCTTCAATTCCTCGATTTCATAGAATGTCTGTCTTGCATTATCTCTGATTTTTAAGGATTCATTATCAGCTGGGAGTACCACGATCATTCCTACCTTGTAACCTTCATCAAGAAGAATTTCCGCAATCTGTGGTGCGATTGCCGAACCGGTGCCTCCTCCTAATGATGTAGCAATGAATACAATCGAATCTTCTATAATATAGCTGTGAAGTTCATCCAATATCGTATCAATGCTTTCTGCTAAATCCTGTACACCGTTCTCTCGGTTACAAGCTGCTCCCTTTGAATTGTTCATATGAATCTTGTGGGATAACTTGACAGATGCCAAATCCTCTGTACTGGTGTTGATGCCTACAAATGATGTATTGGCTTTATTGCCGCCTAAATCATTCACGCTTTCTTCAATCCTTGCCGTGATCGAACCGCCAGCCTGTCCACATCCAATAACTGTAATTTTCAATCTCTCATTGATGTTTTTATTCATTCTCTGTGTCTCCTTCCACATCTTTCATCCACTCAATACCTTCAGGAGTCAAATAGAAAGTATTGGCGTTGCCTTTTCTCAGTCCTTCTTTTACATAGCCTTGTTTCACTAACGCTCTTATCTTGTTGTAAACTGTCCTCTCACACCACTCTTCACCATCAGCGATCAACGCTTCTTCAATGTCTTTCTGTGTTAAAGCGTATAATTTACTCTGTGCCTTGTTCGTGTAGAGGATATTCAATATCGAATACATAATTCTCAATTTAATTCCTCCTATCATGTATCTCTACTTACTAATGCACCTTTTACAAGTGAAATTCCCTTGTGATACAGAATTTTTTTATTAAATTGTCAAGGTACAGTGTTTCTTCTATATAAATGTGTTTGGGAAATAAGCAATTAGCAGACCGCTAATGCTTGACTAAAAGAATTTTTCATGATAATATTTTAAATACCAATATATGTGTTAAGTTTACCAGACTTACACAATTACCATGAGCCTTTAGCATTGGATGTTACCAGCATCCAGATTGTTGCTATCGGCTTTTTCTTTTATGTACCAATCACTTTTATAATTGCATTTGAAATACGATGTAATATGTCTTGAAAATCTTTGTATCTCTCTTGCACAGTCTTACTATATCACCGATATATACACTTGTCAATACTTATTTCACCATTTTCACCATTTTATTGAATATTGATTATTTTTCACATTTTTGATATACTCTAATGATGAAAGAGGTGATACTATGCTACCTATTAAAATGGATTTAACAGAAAAAGTTGCAGCAACATTACGAGAACTAAGATTAGAACATCCTGTTAATGGAGAAATACTTACTGCGGAAAATCTATCTAAAGCAATAGGCAATAATAGAGCTTGGATGTCTCAAATAGAAAGCAGACGATTAAAAAAAATAAAGCGTGAGGATATAATAAAAATATATCAACTTCTGCACGATGAACCAGATGCAAATGTAGCAGAACAAATTGCTGAAGCAGATTTATGTTCACCATTTGAAACAAGATGTGATTCAGACAAAAGGAATGATCACTTTGTTAATGATTCGTATTCAGAAGGGATTATTTCTCTTGATAATCTTATGTCCAAATTAAGGGATATTTTCTTAGATGAATATAAGAAACGAAAAAATTCGTTAGATAGAAATGCATTACTTGGTACAATAGAATCTATGATAAGCAATTTTCAATGTGATTTTGAGCATACAGATACAATCTATACTGCTCCTATTTCTTATGCAGATCCTGAATACTTTGGTGAAAAATGTGCTAAAGAATATTATAAATCATTGGATGATGTTGCAAGGGACTATATCATAAATTTGCATGAAGCATTTGAAAAAGCTGATACTGATTCATTTTTATCTTATGTTCGTGAAACTTATTCTGATTTGCTGAAAGACATAAATGCCATTGATTCTAACACTACCCAGGAAGATATGATGGGGTTAGTAATGTGGATTGATAGTTTTAACCGCCATACTTTTACATACATAGACAGAATTAAATCTGGCAAACATCACGAAACCACTATCAGTCTTGACGAATTATTTAATATAATTACAGATTTGTCAACAGTCTTTTTAAATAAACTGAAATTGAATTATACTTTTACTGTTCCAATTCCCACATTTGAATCAAGTAAAAGTAAATTAGATGCCAAACAGTTAGAAATAAGTAATGCTATCATGCTTATAATAAAGCATATATCAAATAAATAATCCACATGAAATCGTTCTTTCATTTTAGATATTAAAAACCACAATATATAGTGTTTTATTCGTTAATCCGGCATTATATATTGTGTATTTATTGATAAGCATATCAAAAGCAGGTAAAATCTGCGGAGATATGCTTATTTTTGTGCATTAGAAAAAGCCATAGCGTGAACTATGACCTTTTCCGTTTCAATCAATCAACATATTTAGAAAGTTTTTCTAAATACCAATATTATTATACAATCAATTTAACTTATTTTCCATATGTAAATTTCAGAAGTTAGATTGCTACATTAATATAGGTATCATCTGTGACTTTTTCACAGACGTACTCATTATCTTTACCGAAGAATAACTCATTGCAGCACTCTTGGCAATCCCGACTCCATACTCTAATAGCTCCGTCTTCATCCTGTATTATCCATATATCAGGTGTTGTATGATTATATTTCAAAATAAAGAAATCATACATTTCTGTCTCATTAGAGAGTAACGTATACTTGCCTTGAAAACAGTCTGTAGATCCTACTTTCTTCTCTGGATCGGTTTCTTTTCTGTGTAATACTGGCATTGGTGTTTCATATACAACCGCTATTTCTGTAAGCACACCATTCTTGTTAATATACTGTTTGTGATCTGCATTGATATAGTCCCTTGCTTCCTGTTCTGTATCAAAGAACTTCATTCCCTCATGGAGATTATTATCCAAATCACCGTTCGGTTCATTCTGCATATATACCACCCATCCAGTTTCCATCCCCGGCTGATACCTTGTCGCTCTGACTGGCTTGGTCTGATATACTTTTGCGCTGTTCCTGAAAATGTCATTCATCATAAAATTATTTGTTTCCATGTCCAATTTTCCTTTTTTCTAAAAAGCTTCATTACCTCTTCACTTATATAATGCACATTTTAGATTGCATTTTCCCCTGTAGTGGAAAAATTTTTAATATTTCTCGTTCTTTCTAAGCTTCTCCAGCTTTTCCTTCTTCTGATTTTTATACCTTACCTTTGCTCTCGGTCTATATTTATTGCAATGCTGGCAGTAATGAGCGTAATCCGCTTTTCTACCTTTGTTGCAAAGTCCGGCGCAAACATAATATAAGCAAGGTGTCTGTCTATCTGTTGCCATATTATTCAACACCTCTTTCCGCTTTTAATTTATCAAGTAATGACTGGTTATCTGCCTCCTCATTTACCACGCTTAGATTGACAGCTTGACGCTTAGTATTATTTGTGTTTGGCTTCCAGCACCAATCAAATTTCACCTTATCGCCTTTTAATAAGTGATTTCTGTGTCTTCCTTCATCCATAGAAGAAGAAATAATATCCTTATGATGAATAAAATATGTTTCACCATCTGCGCCATTTATTAGTCCATATCCAATTTTATCGTTATACCATAGAACTATTCCGTCATATGCTGTTTCCATATTGAACCTCTTTCCTTTATTATTTTGTTGTAACAATACTGGTCATATCTAAAAATCATTTTCCATATACGATAAACAATTTTTTAACTTAATTCCTTGTTTATGCCATATATAGTAGGGTTTTTCAATGTCGCAAGTTAATTCACTTATTAGTGTGCACTTTTTCAATATTCCCTACTGTATAGGAATGATTTTCGATATTTCATAATTCCTACTATATGGGTAGGTTATCGCAATTGCTAAACATTTTCGCTTAGTAAATCAAGCATTTTCTTTGTACTCGATATAGTGTACGATAACCAATTTATTCATTCTTTTTCATTTCTGCGTTATATTCCGCTTCAATATCATCCATAATATCACGCAAGTTTTCTTTCGCTCCCTTTAGCCAATACAGATTATCATTTGCGAGAATTGGCTTTCCTAACTCATACTGTCTTTCGATCTTATCCATCATGTACTTAATTCCAGTCTGCATACCGGCTTGAAATCCTAAGTTAAAAAGCTCCTGTCTGTTCTCTGCATTCTCCTGTGATCCGTTCATCATCTTGTCCATCTCCTTTGACATTTTCCTCATAGCTTCAATAAGTTCCTTTTCCATATTCAATCAACCTCCGTTATGTGTAAATTATCAGCAATACCGCAATTATGCTTCCTATAACAATTTGCAGTATAGTTTGCTTTGTTATTGGTTTCGGCTCTATATTCACTCAACCGCTCCTTCCTTTCGTGTCCCACATATATACAATGCACTTTTTGAAAATGATTTTCCCCACCTTACCAGAAAATTTATAATAATTCGCTCTTTTTCTTGATTTGCTCTAAGTTAGGGTTCAAATACTTCAATGTGGTTTTTATACTTGTATGTCCAGCTTGATTTGATACCTCATTGATGCTATATGCTCCGCTCTCCAATGCGTTATAACAAAAGAAGTGTCTAAGCATATGCGGATGGATATGGTAGCCATCAACACTAAATTCATCAAATACTTTATTGATAGTGGACGGATTCAGAATCTTTCCTTTGCTGTTATGGAATAAATAATCTGATTCCACATTATCTGATTTCTGGTATTCCCTTATTGCCGAGATAACCTTAGAATTGATAATGACAGTTCTTTGCTTTTCACCTTTTCCGTCTGCTACTCTGATCTGACTCGCAGCAGTGTTTACATCTACCTTTTTCAAACGCAATACTTCTGATATTCGTAATCCTGCATAAGCCATAATGGTAACAATGGCATAGTTCCGTTTTGCTGAACATCCTTCAGATTGCAACACTCTTTGCCTGAACTCTTCAACTTCCTTTTTCGTGATATTAGTAGGACTGATTATTTCTGCTTGTACCTTTATCAAATCTGCTTTGCTTATTACTATATTATCGGGTTGCATCAGTTCATTATATTTAATGAGTGCAGATAACTTTGCATTGATAGACTTTGCATTTAGATTCTGTCTTGTCCTCTCACAGATTTTCACATTCTTCAAATAACTTTTGTATTCCAGAATATTTTCCCTATACAGCTTCTTAAATTCTACATCCCCGAAACTGTCATTGAACCATCTGAAAAATTCCTTTACCGATGCAATATATACTTTGATTGTCTTTTCGGATTTTCCCTCTAAGTGCATCTTGTTTTCAAAATCCATTATCAGTTCATCCATAAACACACACCTCCCAGAAATTTTATTGAATTATTATTTTGCATATTTTTAGAAATTTTATTGAAATTTCTTTTTGCTTCCTACTTACTAATACACAAAAATTCAATAATATTCCCCTTATATTGAAAAAATAGTTGAGGTCATTTTTGCCTTATTCCTTGTATATATCCCGTATCTCCGTTATACTATATATGGAAGGAGTTGATTTACATTTATATTGAGATTCAGAAGCCGAACCGCTTCAAAGATTTGTTACATAAGATTCATTCTAAACTGGAAGATATGTTATTTTCCATTCTACAACACACACCAGATAAATTCATTCCAAAATCCCTTATGCGTTGGTTTGAGAAATACACCAACAAACGACTTGCACAACTGAAAAGTGATGTGATCCGCAAACGCTGGCAGACAATCGAACTTGAAAAGGCTGTTGATAATATTCACCAGAGGCAGCAGTCATAAAAATAAGAGGTCTTTCTTCTATATATAATATAGTAGATTTACCTCTTTTTTATTTGAACATCTGTTCCCTTTATGCTATACTGTTATTGTGTAATTGAAACGAAAGTAGGATGTGATTTTCCGAGTTATGCCCTCTAGTATTACGAAAGAGGGATGATGCCAATGAACACAATGGAAGTTCTTACGCTTTTATTAGTTGTTTTTGCGGCGCTATCTTACATAGATAACCATAACAACAAAAAGAAATAGCATCCCACCGCCTAAAGTGCATGCTATTTCTTAGTTGCAACTGAGGGCAATCGGATAGCACATCCGATAACCTTTCTGATTAAATTATACACTAGGGCATTTGAGAAATCAAGTGCCCTTTTTAATCGTCTTGTGATTCTGTGTCTGCCTTGTCACGCTCACAAATACTTTCATAAGATAGCTCTGGATTTAATTTCACTTCCCACTCAATCAAATCTTGTGGCTGACATTGTAAAAGTTGGCATATATCCTCAATGGTTTTTGTTGATACATCACCACCAGCAAACACTCTTCCCTTTTTCACATTATCTTCTTTTTCATTGTATTCTTTTATATTATTTTCAATCTCTTCCCATGAATTGCCACTACACATTTTCATTTTAGTAAGTATTCCCTGCGGAATTAAGCCTTTTTGCCTTATAATATAGGTTGTTATCCCTTTTTCTTTTAATTTCTGCATCAGTTTATTATAATTTATCATTGACATATCTCCATTCAAATATACATTGATTTCTGTGTATATTCTAACACTCCTTCCCTATTTTTTCAAGATAAACAAGATTTCACTTGACACATGACAATAACAGCTTATGTACAATTTTCCATTTCCACGGCTGTTTTATTTTCTTTTCCATCTGGTACATGAAAATGTCATTGATTCGATCCTCAAATAGTTCCGGTGCAATATTTGATTTGAATTGATTACATGGCAAGCAAGTACATTCTAAGTTAGAAACATCATCTACACCGCCCATTGATAAGGCTATATGATGATCTAGCGACATTTCAGAAAATAATATTTTCCGTCCGCATAGCTGACAGCGACCATCATATTTATTGTATATTAGTTTGCGTGTTGCCTGTGAATATTTCTTTCGCTTGATCCTGCCATTGTTTCTTCTCTTTACATTTCCAATTCCGTTTTTCTGTTCCTGTAGTTCAATTTTCTCTTCTGGTGTCAAACGCTTCCATACCACATGATTAGTAAATGTATCATATACATAATAACCATCTGTCTTTATTGGTGCATGGTTCATGTATCGAATGGCTTCCTTTATTGTGCTATACTGTAAAGCCTGTGTAACATCCTTTGTTTTTCTATGCTTTCCATTCTGATTCAGATATATATAATAGTTTCCATTTGTGATTACTATAGCCATAATATCAACCTCTTTTCTGTTAAGGACAGCCATATTTCAGACTGTCCCATCCTTTACAGTTTCCTTTTTATCTTTCATCCGGGAAACAAACTGTTGTCGCATTGTCTCCTTGTGTTTCGGAGATTCGATTTGTAATAATCCAAATTCTGCCTTTTGAGGTATTGTAAGCACCCATAACATATAAATCATCTGGATAATTCAAAGCATCCTCATTTGTCTGTTTATCTTCTGCGTCCATATCTCCCCAGTCTTTAACTGCAAATCTCTGTAATGCAACTGTGATCTCAACCGCAAATTTCTGTTCCGCTACCATAAGGTCATTGATTGACCTTGTTGTTACTACCTGTCCCATATTGAAAAATTTTGATGTAATCATTTCGCTTTACCTCTCTTTCTCTTATATCAAACCAAACATACACGCTATTTTATACAATGGATTTTTTGCAAGTTTCCGCATATGATCCGCTTTCTGTTTGACTTTGCGTTCCATTCTGTCCATAAATTCCATCTGATTATCTAATTCCGTATATTCCATCATTTGCGTTGGCGTCAGTGCGTTATATGGTGTTTTAAGATTTCTGTTTATAATTTGATTTCCGTCTGCTGTTGTGATGATTCTAAAATTGAACATATTGTTTTCCATCCTTCCTATGCTTCCATTACCTCTGCAACAATTTGCTTTACCTTGTCAAACTGCTTATATACTCGTTTCTGTTTGATGCCGTGGTTATCTGCTATTTCCCTTAATGAATAACCCTCTACTTTATCAAAAAATATTTGGTGTTAGAATATAAATAGTACAAGTCAAAGTGAGAGCT
>ULSL01015325.1_pt1 | contig 11036 bp, 5 predicted proteins | sample 1956321 | NCBI WGS metagenome assembly ULSL01 (sample SAMEA4835707, study PRJEB28245) | human gut metagenome | biome: gut microbiome; material: fecal sample | place: Denmark | collected 2008
CCGGCCGTCGCGAGATCGGCCACGGCGCATTGGCTGAGCGTGCTCTGGTGCCGGTGCTGCCCTCCTTGGAGGAGTTCCCCTACACCATCCGCTGCGTGTCCGAGGTGCTCAGCTCTAACGGCTCCACCTCTCAGGCTTCCATCTGCGGCTCTACGCTGGCACTGATGGACGCTGGCGTGCCCATCAAGGCTCCGGTTGCCGGTATCTCCTGCGGTCTGATCACCGAGGGCGAGCGCTGGATGACCATGCTGGACATTCAGGGCGTGGAGGACTTCCACGGCGATATGGACTTTAAGGTCGGCGGCACCCGCAAGGGCATTACCGCCATCCAGATGGATATCAAGATCGACGGCCTGACCTACGACATCATTGCTGAGGCCTTCGAGAAGTGCCGCAAGGGCCGCCTGTATATTCTGGACGAGATCATCAAGCCGGTGATCGCCGAGCCCCGTCAGGAGCTGAGCCGCTGGGCACCCAAGATGTTCAGCATGATGATCCCCACCGACAAGATCAAGGACGTGATCGGTAAGGGCGGCAAGGTCATTCAGGATATCTGCGCCACCTGCAACTGCAAGATCGACGTGCAGGAGGACGGCCATGTGTTCGTCTCCGCCGTGGATCAGGAGGACGCAAAGCGCGCCATCTTTACCATCAAGACCATTGTGGAGGACCCCGAGATCGGTGCCATCTACAAGGGCAAGGTGACCCGTCTGATGAACTTTGGTGCCTTTGTGGAGATCGCCCCGGGCAAGGAAGGCCTTGTGCACATCTCCAAGCTGGACACCAAGCGCGTGGAGCGGGTAGAGGACGTGGTTGCCGTGGGCGATGCCATCGTGGTCAAGGTGACCGACATCGACCAGCAGGGCCGCATCAACCTGAGCCGCCGCGACGCCATTCTGGCTCTGGAAGCCAAAAGGGCCGCCCAGCAGCAGTAAAAACCTAATACAGATTGCATAAAATAAGAGCCGCTGTACTTTTTGTACGGCGGCTCTTTTGCGTGTACCCCCTCAGACTCACTGCGTTCGCCAGCTCCACCCAAAAAGCTCCCCCTTCGGGGGAGCTGGCATCGAGCAAAGCGAGATGCCTGAGAGGGTTCGTGCCTAAACCCCACCCGTGAAAAGGCAATTCTGGAAAATCCGCAGATTTTCCAGAATTGCAAATTTAAAAATATATTTTCCGCTGATTATGCGCAGAGCAACGCGGAGCGCATTCAAAATCGTGCTGCGCCCGGCAGGGGAAGGGCACAAAAAATGCTCCCCCTTGCGGGGGAGCAAATTCGGTACACAACGCCACGCTGTGCCGAAAAGAAAGGAGTGCAAAGTCAGTTTTCCTTTTTGCCCTGACGGTTCAGCACCCAGCCTGCGGCAAACAGCAGCACGCCGCTGCAGGCCAGCACCGGCACGGGCCAGTTCAACTGGCCGGTCTGGGGCAGAACAGGCTTATCGGGGGTGGAAGGGGAGACCGGGTTATCCGGGTTACCGGGGCTTACGGGATTGTCCGGGTTGCCGGGACTTACCGGGTTATCAGGGCTGTCCGGGCTTACCGGGGTGTCGGGATTATCCGGCTGCTCCGGGAGATCGGGGGTGTCCGGTGTGTCGGGCGTATCGGGCACATCCGGGGTGTCGGGGGTGTCCGGCGTTTCCGGGATGGTAGCGCCTACCTTGGGGGTGGCGTCCACATCGTAGATCCAGTTGTCGCCATCGGGCATGGGGATGGACACAAGGAAGGGTTTGATGGCCTCGTAGCCGTGGGATGCCTCGGTCTGCACGACCAAGTACAGACCCTGCGGCAGCTTGGTAATGTTGGCATAGCCCTCTTCGTTCACGTCCTGCTGGGCGGCAATGGCGGGCACAGCGGGCAGATACTTTACCAGCTGGTCTGCCAGCGTGCTGTCGGAAAGATCGCCCAGCACGACACCGCAGCCCGTAAAATCGCCGGTATAGTCAAAGTACAGGTTGCCGTTGGTGCGTTTGACGGAGGCCACCTGATACAGGGTAAGCTCGCCGCCGCGCAGGGGCACATCGTTGTGGGTGTCGTACAGACGGACGTGGAGCGAGCCCAGACGCCCCAGCACAATGTTGGCACTGGTGGCAAACGCCGGCAGGGCGCAGCATACCACAAGGCACATAGCCAGCAGCACAGCCGCCAGACGATGACGCAAATCAATGCTTTTCATGTTCTTCACCTCTCGTTTTCTTGGGTTTGCGTGTGGAAATCAGCATACCGATCAGCAGGATCAGTAGCATGGGCAGCGCCATAATGGGCGCAACAATAATGGGTTCAATTTTGAGCGCTTCTGCAGTAACGCGGAGGTGCTTGTACTGATCCGGGGTCTCTACGCGGCGGCCGCGTACCAGCAGGCGGTGGGTGTTGATGCCGTAGGGGGTGCAGGTCATCAGGGTGACGTAGTCCTTGCCTTCGGCGATCTTCAGCTCATCGGTCTCGGTGGGCAGCACGATGGAAATTTTGTCCACCTCGTAGGTGAGCACCCGGTCCAGCACGGTGATGGTAAAGGTATCGCCCACTTCCAGCTGGTCGAGGTTGGTAAACAGCTTTGCGCTGGGCAGGCCGCGGTGTGCCGAGATGACCGCGTGGGTGGACGCGCCGCCCACCGGCAGGCTGGTGCCCTCCAGGTGGCCTGCGGCGATCTGCAATACGCCGTCGCTGGTGCCGTGGTAGATGGGCAGCTCCACGCCGATTTTGGAAATGGTGATGTAACCCATAATGCCGGTGCCGGTAATATCCAGCGTGTCGTTGTAGCCGGTAAGCTGATCCGGGCGGTAAAGGGCGTTTTCGTTGGCGGCCACCTGTGCGTTAAAGGCATCGGCGGCGTCAAAGTAGGCGCTGTAATCCGCATCGGTCATTTTGTCCACGTCCTGCGCGTAGCTTGCCACCGCGCGGGACTGGTTGCGCTGGTTGACGTAATCGCTGATAGTGGGGTATAACATCACGGATAGACCCACGAAAAAGACGAGGATCAATATTATGGTGCTTTTGTTCTTTTTCATGGGCTACTCCCTAACGTTATAGTTTCAGGATCAGAGCAGGGGGCCTTGCGGCCCCGCTCTGTGCCGGGGGAAAGGAGAGCTTAGCGGTTCTCCATGCGCTTTTTGGTAATGAGCAGGATAGCTGCTGCAACCATCAGGCCGCCGCCAACCACGTAGAAGATGGTGGTGCCGATGCCGCCGGTGCCGGGCAGGGTAGTGCCGCGGTTGTTCTCAATGGGAACAACCTTTTCATCATCGGTACCCGTAAAATCTTCCTCATTGGCCATCTTATACTGGACAGCGTAAGTAGCGCCAGTGAGGGTGTTGCAGCTACTGTCAATCTTAACTTCCACATCAGAGGTCAGGCCGTTGAAGCCGTCGGGAGTTGTGATTTCCTTCAGGAAGTAGGTGCCTTTGTCCAGACCTTCAACGGCAACATTGGAGGTTGCGTTAGTCTTAAGCTTAGTGGCGTCACCCTCAGTTGCAGTCCAGCCGGTCAGCTTGTTGTTGGAATCGAACGTTGCGTACTCGGCCGGATCGTCGGCATTCTTGCGGTACAGCACGAACTCAACATTAGCCAGATACTGCTTGTCATCGTTACTATCGGTGAAGTACTTGAGGATATTGAATTTCCAAGTATAGGTCTTGGTTTTGCTGCGGGTGATTTTGCCTTCATCACCGTACACCAGCCAAGTATCGTTGTCGTTGCCGGCAGTACCAACCACAGCATTGCGATTAATGGTAGCGGAGTAGGTTACAACCACCTTATCGTTGGTTTGCAGAGTGCCATCCTTAAACTTGATCTCAAAGGTGCAATCATCGATGGGGGTTTCTTTGATGTAATCAGTAAACGGTTTGTCATTCTTTTTAACAGAGATGGTGCCAGTCTGAAAGGTCAAACCATTGGACATCTTATCGTGCAGAACGTAGTTGGTGGGGTCACCATCGGTCACGTAGATGGTGGTCTGGAAGTTTACGGTATCGCCAACGTTGCCGTCGTTGCCCTCACCCCAAGAGCCGGAAGCGTACTCAACTTCCTTTGTCACAGTGGGGACACCGTTCTTTTCCTTGATGGTCACTTCTTTTGCAGTGGTATCAATGGAGCAGATCGCATCGTTGGTCAGGTCAGAAACCACCAGATACCAGCCGAGGGGCAGGTTATCGAAGGTTACAGTGCTCGAGGCTGCTACTTTAGAGCCATCATCAGCGAGGGCAGTACCCTGATCCTTAACATACTGACCGGCAGCTATTGCAAGATTCTTAATGGGAGTGCCATCATTTTCAGCGGATACTCCCTCTTTCCAAGTAACAACACCGTTGGCGTCAACAGCTAAATAGGCAGTCTGATCATCAACAAAGGCTCCCCACTTAGTGTTTTTTACATAGCGGAAGGAGTTAGCAGTTCCATTGTACTGGAGATCCAGAATACGGTAGATCTTATAGGTCTGACCGTTAACAGCATTGTTAATGGTAATTTTACCATCGGCGCTGCTACTGCTGTGGGTAGCACCCTCAGCTGCAAACGCCGGGATCGCCATGGCGCAAACCATAGCAACTGCCAGCAGTGCAGCCATGAGTTTCTTCATTGCTTTTTTCATGGAAAAAGCCCCTTTCTTTTCTGCCCCTTGCCGCCCCCTGCATTTTGCACAGGGGGGGGGTAGGGGTGTCGTTTTTGTTCGGTCTATCGCGTAAACTTTGCGCCGGGCGGGCGGGGGCTCAGCCTCGGGCGTCCAGCTGGGGGAAGTGCAGCTTAGTCATCTGCCCTCCCTTCGCGTCTGCGCTTGCGGTGGATAAAACTATATGCCAGCGCAGACAGCATCATTGTGCCGCCCACGGCTGTGTACGGGAGTGTACCGGTGCCGCCGGTAGAGGGGAGCTCGTAGCCGGAGGTTTCCGGCTTCTCCTTATTGGTAAGGGTAAGCACGCCACCGTTTTCTACGCCGGTTTCGTTGCTGCTGCTGTAAGTCACCTCGTACTTGTTGCCGGTAGAAGCTTCCTTAATGTAATAGAGGTAGCCTTCCGTCAAGTCACTGTAAGTGGCTGTCCAGTGGTTGCTGTTGTTCAAGGTGATGGACGTTACCTTTATACCAGTTGCACGATCAGTATCCTTTTTGTACTTGTACAGATCAACAGTAACAGATCCTTCCTTGGGTTCAGTTGCTTCGTTATACTGGTTCGTCCAGAACTTCTGAATGATCAGCTTGCTGCGCTCGTTGGAGATATAAAGGTCGCTCTGCTCATTGAAAATGCAGATCATCAGGTTGTTGTCTTTCAGTAGAGGCAGTGTATTTCCGCTAGCATCAGTGGTTCTACCGTTCACCGCCTTGTTGTAGGCGTCAGCATCCGGTTCATCTTTAGCAGTGAAGATGAAGTAATACGTCTTGCTGGTCTTGCGATAGCCATCGGGAGCCGCTTCCTCTACAAGCTTGTAAAGGGTGTCGACATCCGCATTAAGTTCTTTATGACCGAGCCAAATGGTAAACTGACCGTTTTCGTCACTTGTATAGTTTTGCTTCTCGGTAGTTTCCCATTCTCCGGTTGTTTTGTCAAGCCAATGCAAGCTGAACTTTGCACCCTCCAGACCGTTGGCCTGATTAGAGCTGTCTACCTTGTGCACAACCAGCTTGGTCTGCGAGACATAGCCACCGGCCATTATATCTCGCAAGGTCTGGTTTTCGTTTGCATCCCATTTTCCGTTCAAAAGTGCCTTGTTATCCAGCTTTACTTCGTTTCCAACACCGGCGTTGGTTTTGTAGGTGTACTTCAACACCAGTGCGCGCTGGTCGGGAACAGTAAGCTCCATGGTGTAGGTGTTGACGCTGGCTGCATCCACATGGCTGGTATAATGGAAGGTGTATTCGTTGCGGGACAGGGGATTGCTAAAGGTAGTGTCTGCGGCATCATAGAGCTGAACAGAATTTAAATCCAATTCAGCGGTATAGCCCTGCTGAACGGTAAGGATATCCGTCAGGGTAACGGTGTCACTGTTCGGGACAAGGTCTTTTGCGCCGGGGTTGATCTTAATGGTGTATGCGGCGCTGCCGATCCTGTGGCCATTGCTGTCTGTCAACTGATCAACATCTTTTTTCAGGTTTTCAGTCCTGCGCTTTAGGGTCACCTCGGCTTTGGCGTCAAGTTTTCCCCAGTGGGCGGTGTTGATGTAGGTGCGCTCGTCCTTAGAGTCGTTTTCTATACCGGTACCATTCCAGTTTTTCCACAGATCGGTGTCGACTTCTACCTTGTACCGGATATAGAAACCGCTCATTTGCTGGAAGAAATTATTTTTTGTATTATGGTTCAGGGACTGCAGATTCTTGATTTTGAACGTAAGGGTCTGTCCCTCGGTACTGGAGTAGGTGGTCGCGTTGACCTCAAAGAACTTATCAAGATGGGTGGCATTATCGAACGAAAACTCCGCTATGCCGTCGTTCTTAAACCATGGGTCGTAGTCACGATAAGAATTATAGCAAGCGACACTATTAGACGCTAGGCGGAATGCGCCCTGTGCAGAGCCTTCCACATACTTCAGACCGGCAGGCAGCTTATCGGTAACAGTGTATTCATTCTCTGTAAATTCAGTCAGGTCAGAGGTATCAAGGGTGAGCTGATAGTAGAGAGTCCGTCCGCTCTCCTTGTAGCTGACATCATCAAGTTTGTCTGTGAAATTACCAGCATTCCATTGATAAGCTTCACGCTCAGACACGCCCTTTTCAAAGTTGGTGTGTTCCTTGGGCTTGGTATAGGTGTATTTCGCCTCTGCATTATTGGCCTTATTTCTAATAGTGATCTCGTTTCCGGGCTCGACCTTGCTCACATCTACATAGGTAGAGTAGCTGTCAATGGTCAGCTTTTTGATGTTTTGTCCCTTGTAACTGTCTGTTTTGGTCAGCTTGATGTAGAACGAACGAACAGGAGTAGTACTGTCGGTGGACGAGATCTCTTTTGCTTTACTTAACATTTCGCCGTTTTTTTTATCAAAACCGTCCTGAATGTCGGCGTACTTGATCTCGATCTGAATGCCTGCCGCAATAGCTTGAGCATAGGTCATTGTGGTATTATCTACCAGTGTGAAGGTGAGATGATTCTCAAAATCAGACTGAAGCTCGGATGCTATGCCGTAGTGGATGCCATCAAGGTCTTTAGGAGAGTAGATTTTGTCCAGAATACCGTAGCTTTCCCACTTGTTCGGCACAACAACTTCGATCTTCCACGGTGCTTTAAGCAGATTAGGAGTGGAGGTTTCGGTCAGAGAACCGGCGGTGGATTTAGAAGTACTCCAACTGCGGTCTGTAATGCCGGGCTCTGCGGTTGCCTCATACTTTTCCTTGCCGGTATCAACGGTGGATTTGTTTTTAACCGTTTTAACGCCATCCGGAACAGTGGTCTTATAGTAGAAGGTGTATTCAGTGCCAGTGGCATCCTTGGTAAACGTATAGTCGAATTTATCCTTGCCATCAACACCATTAATGGTACCAAACGGAGAAACAGTGCCGTCTTTGCTCTTTTCGGTAATGGTAACGTCTCCCACAATGGTTGCGCCATTGGTTTGGAGAGCGTCCTCGACCTTATAGTTTTTCAGGTTGCCGCCATAGTAGTTAGACAGGGTGACGGTCCAGTACATATAACCGTCCTCGTTATTATAGCTGCCGTGTTTTTCAATGTAGTTACTGTGCCATGTCCACGGGTCGGTCTTTTGTTCGTTGTTTGTCTCTGCATAGTTATGGAAACTGCCGGAACCAGAGCCACCATACGAACCGGACAACTCAACATCATAGGTCAGGATGTATTTGTCCTTTTTATTCATTTCGGGAAGGTTTTTGATGGAAAAACTCTGCTCGGTTTTGCTCCATGTCAGATGCCCATCAAGAGAGATTTCTCTCTTGTTTTTGTCGGTAAGCTTAATGGAGCTACGCACATACGTACCGGTGACCTTACCGGTGTTGTCCAGTTTGTCGTTAATGTCGACCTTTTGGTTCCAACCGTCAGTGGAACTTACCGTGACCGTATAATGAAGGATGCGTTTACCGTCTTTTTCATCATAGGTGCCTTTTTTATCAATGCTGATGTTAGTAGGATTTTTAACGGTAATAGAGGCAGAGCTGCCGGGGAAGGTGATCGTGCCGCCATCTCCGATTTTGTCGGTTTTTACCTTGGCGCTCAGGGTGAAATGACCGGTAAAAGGCTGGTGCGGCGCAAAGTTATTATTGAACTTCAAGGTGATCGTGCCGTCTTTCGCAACGGTCATCGTGCCCACACCATCATCAAGATCATAAGTGTCACTGTCTTCAGGCACTACTCCGTCAGGAAGGTGATAGGTCAAAGTGTCTTTTCCGGTTGTAAGATCCAGCACATCAGCGGGAATATAGAAGTCATAGTCCAGCTTGATCTTATCGTTGTTTTGCAAGTTATATTCACCGGTAACAATTTTGTTGTTTACAGTAACAGTAGTTCCGGTAATGCCGCCTTTATTCGAACCCTCAGGCGTTTCATCAAAGTAGTCAACATATTTAACGGATGTAAGGGTGGCGGAGCCCTCACCCGCCATCGTAAGCATACTGGGGGCTTTCAGTGCGCCGTCAACGGCAGAGGAGAGCATCTCGTCTGCGTACTGGGCATAGGCAACATCCACCACGGCCAGTACCTCGGCGCTGGAAAGGGTGACTTCAGCCACCTTGCCGTCCACATCACCGGAAATAACGGTCAGGGTGTCATCGTCCGCCTCGCTCACGATGCCCACGGTCTCCACGGGCTGAGCGTCAGTCACGGTAGTGGTCTGCGGCTCGGCAGCGGGGGACACCACGCTGGGGATAAGGGTGTCCGCGCCGGATGCAGAGGTGCCGGTGCTGTCCACCGGCTTTGCGGCGGGCTGCTCCGGGTTGGCGGTATCGGGGAGATCGGGGGTGATCACGCTGTCGGCGGCAGGGGCTGCATCCAACGCAGAAGCGCCGGATTCCTCAAGCTCTGCGCCGTTCTCGAAATCGGTGTCCATGCTGAACTGGTCGTCCAGACCGTCCGCTGCACCATCGGCGCTGCTGTCCACAGCCACGGTGCGGGTGACGTACTTATTATAAATAACGATGTCGCCCACATTGGCGGCGCTGCCGTCCTCGCCGTCCAGCAGCCAGTCCATGTCGCTCATGGAGCTGCGCAGGGAAAGCACGCTGGCCTCCTGCGGGATGGCGCTCTGGGGGATACCGGCGTACTTCAGGCAGTAGGAGAGGAACATCACGTCCCACTCGCCGTAGGGGTTGCCGTAAGACTGGCCGTAGCGGGAGTAGTAGCGCAGGGTCACGCCGTCCGCGGGGTCGATCTCGAAGTTTTTCTCGCTCTGCTCGTAGCCCAGCTGGGTCTTTGCCACGCTGAGCAGATCCTCGTCCCAGTTGCCGGTCATCACGGCCTCGGCGTTGGCGGCCTGCCACTCCTCGGGGGTCTCAACGTCGGCGGAGGTGTCGCTCAGGCAGGCTACGGTGTGGTGATGCTCCGGCAGGGGGCAGGTAAGCACTTCCTCGTAGCAGGCGTCAGTGTGGTGGTGGTAGATGGGCTCCACGGTGTCCACCGTCGGCTCCAGTGCCACAGGCTCGGCCACAGCCATAGCCGCCAGTTCGGCGCTCTGGGTGGGCTCCACCACCTGCTCCACAAGCTCGCCCTCTTCCAGTCCACAGGTCAGCTCGTACTCGGTGGTATAGCAGTTTTCATCGTGGGTATGCTCAAATTTCTCGCAGATCAGGGTGCCGTCCTCGGGGTCGAAGCAGTCGTCACCGTGGACGTGCTCTTCTTCCATGCAGGTCAGGGTCTGCACCTCGGTGTAGCAGTCCTCGGTGTGCTCGTGGGGCACAAACTCGATCTGCGGCTCCAGCGACAGCGGCGCGGGCTCTTCCTCAACGGTGGGCTGGCTGGTGGCAGCAGCGGCGGCCACCTCGTCCGCATTTTCAAGCTCGCCTTCCTCGTAACCGCAGGTGAGCACCTTGGTGTAGCAATCTGCAGTGTGGGCGTGCTCCTCCTCGCCGCACTGGTACTGCGCGGTCATGGAAATGCCCACGCCATGCAGCTGCCAGTTGACGAACAGGGTGGTGATCATGGCAAGTGCCAGCACAAATGCGGTGTAGCGCCGCAGGGTGTGCCGGTTCTCACGGAACCGCTCCATGTACGTTTTAAGAATGTCGTTCATAACGAAATACCTCCTCCCGGGGTCAATGGATCAACGAGAAGCTGGACAAGGGCCATACCCTTAGAAAAACCCTGCCCACGATCTGGCTTTTTTCAACGCAGCCTATCACGCTGCTGCGGCTGTCGATGGAGGTGGCACGGTGGTCGCCCAGCACGAAGTAGCGGTTTTCCGGCACCTGATAGGGGAACCGGATGTCGCATTCGCCCACGGTCAGCGCGTCCACATAGGGTTCGTCCAGCGCCACGCCGTTTACCGAGACTACACCGTTCACGTCCATATCGATCACATCACCGGGCTGCCCGATGATGCGTTTGAGCAGCAGCTTGTTCTGCCAGTAAAACCCGCACAGCTCGCCGTTTTCAATGTGGTTGGATTTTACCAGCAGGATAATGTCTTTATCATTTAATGTAGGGTACATGCTGTCGCCGGAGACCTGAAGCACCGGCAGAAACAGCGTAGCCAACAGTACAGCTACTGCGGCTACCACCACCAGAATATAGATCGTACTGCGCAGCACCCGCTGGTAGCGGTTCTGGTACGCAAGACGCTCACGTTCTGCGGCCACTTCCTCGGTGGAAGGGATGGAAGCGAACCGGATATCGCGTTTTTTCATGTTTCCTCCGAAGGCAGGCCGTCAGTGCTGCGATACTGGTCCAGCAGCTCATTGGCCTTGTGGTCAAATGCCTGCCAGCGCTGCTGCACCTCCTGCTCGGCGCGCTCTACCATGGCCTTGCAGTCGGCCTCGGTCTGGGTGCGCTTTTGCGCGGCGGCCGCGGTCATGGCGTCGCATTCCTGCTGCGCCTGCGCTTTCAGGCTGTCGGCGTCTGCCTGTGCCTGCTCCAGAATGCGCTTGGCCTCGCTGCGCGCCTGCGAAAGGGTAT
>ULSL01049857.1_pt1 | contig 10761 bp, 7 predicted proteins | sample 1956321 | NCBI WGS metagenome assembly ULSL01 (sample SAMEA4835707, study PRJEB28245) | human gut metagenome | biome: gut microbiome; material: fecal sample | place: Denmark | collected 2008
TGGAGATCATATGAGTAAATTTTATACAAATCTCCATCCGTAGAAATTTTTATAGAATTCAAAATATCAGTTCTTAAGATACTCGTTTCGCGTAACAAATCAAGTGTCCCCTGATTCGGATGACCAAAGTAGTTTACCCCTGTTGAAATTAACGATATAGTATTTCCTAAATGTTTTAACATTGCTCTATCTACAACATTTGCACCGCCATGATGTCCGACTTTTAAAACTTCAACATTATGAGGAATATAATCACTAAGCTTTGAAAAGGCCTTAGCCCCGGCATCACCCATAAAAAGCATGTCGAAATTTTTATAACTTAAAAGAGTAAGTGTTGAAGATTCATTATCCTTATTTTTTCCGCTTATTTCAGCTTTATAAACACTTAATTTAAATTGAGGTTCCGTATAAATTACTGAATTATTTTTAACAAATTCAACCCTTTGACCAGTATCATTAACCTCTTTAAAAATACTTTTTGCTGTTTGAGTAGAACCATCTGTCGAATTCAAATATAAAGTTTTGACATTAACATTATGCAAAAAATCAACAACTCCACCAGAGTGGTCATTATCAAAGTGAGTTACAATAACTCCTTCCAAATTTTTTATCCCTCTATCTTTCAAATACTTCAGCATAATAATTTTAGCCTGCGAATTTCCGCTTTTATATGAGGCTTTTCCTGTATCTACAAAGAAATACTTACTTGCTGGAGTTTTAATAAGAAAAGAATCTGCATTACCCACATCAAATGCTATAACTTCAAGCTCACTTGATACTGGTTTTATTCCGGTACAAACCAAAGCAAAACTAAACACTAAAATAGCAAATACAGTCTTTTTATACTGGTTATATTTAACTAAACATGTCACACTCAAAAGCATTGAATAATACAATACTAATTGCCAGATATCAGGATGCACGGTTTGAACAAGGCAGTAAGGCAAATTTGCGAAGAAATCGGATATCCATACAAGAACATTCAGCAAATAAGTCATAAAAAAGTCAAAACACATACATACTATATCTGCAATAGGAGTGATAATTGCCAAAACAGAACTTACAAACCCGCCAAAACTTATAACACTCAACAAACTAACAGTTGCAATATTTGCAAAAATCGAATACAGACTAAATGTATTAAAGTAAAACATTTGAACCGGAGCAATCCAAATCTGAGCCACAAGTGGCACCAAAACAGGTATCTTAATCCAATTTGGAACAACAGATAATTTTTCTGCAAATATCTGTGCTGTAGTCAACAAGCCAAAAGTAACAAGAAACGACAATTGAAAACTTACATCATTTATATAAGCCGGATTGTAAATAAGCATCAAAACAGCAACCAGAGATAAAAGAGAAATACTATGAGCATCCCTATCTATAAGTTTTCCAGCAAGGACAAATAACAGCATAAGAGCTGCCCTGACAACAGAAGCTCCAAGCCCTGTCATCAATGTATACAGAATAATTACTATCATTCCTGATAATACTCTAGGTTTGAACGGCACCCCCAGAAATCTTAAAATAAAAAACCAGAATGTATAAATAAATGCCACATTCATTCCGGAAGCTGCCAGAATATGCAGCAACCCTGAATTTATAAAAGAATTCTTAATATAATCAGGCGGAGCGACAGCGTCATCCCCAAAAACTATTCCGCCTAAAATTTCCAGATTAGGACTCTTTAAGTATTTACCATGTCGCTCTAGAATTTTATTCCTTGTAGCATTTAAATATCGAAAAACTTTCCATTTTAGTCCAGTATTTTCATTTTTTAGAATCCTACAATTTTCACCGTCAGAATATAAAACTGTAAATGTACTAAAATTTTTTAAATATGCACTATAATCAAACTGTGAGGGATTTGTGGAATAAAAAGGTTTTCTTAAATTCCCATGTAATGAAATAGTTTCACCAATATTTAAACTTGGTAACTTTTCAGATTCACCACTAAGAAAAACTAATGTTTTACCTTTTACAGGTTCTTTATTAGCAGATTCTACATTCATGAAAAACTTCAATCGGGTCTTATCTGAAGAATTAGGAATACTAACTATTCTACCTGTAAAATCTGCCTGCATTGGTGCTATTAAAAGTAACTCATCATAATTTTTAGTTTTACAAAATGTTAAGATAAATCCACAATAAAAAACTAAAATTAAAAATAAAGTTCTCTTTACACTAAAAAGGTCAAAAACCAAGAAGACTATTAACACTAATGTAAAAAAACTTGCAAATAGAATTCCAAATCCGTAAAAACAAGCAAGAATACCGCTCATAAAAACTATCGATGTGAAAAACATCACAAAATTTTTATTTTGTAAAAAATCCCTAATTTGCTCGTTATTAATCATAATTCCAACATCTGAATGATACCACAGAGATTATAGTTGTGCAAAACTAAAAATAATGGTATACTGTATGGTGAAGAAGAGGACTTTATGAGTAATAACGATTTCTATATTGAAGATTTTTTAAGACAGGCTGTTTCTGTCGGAGCATCAGATGCTCACATCTGTGAAGGAGAAAGACCTGCAATCAGAGTTTCAGGCCAGATTATGAGAATTAATTTACCGCCTTTAACAGCTGAAGATATGGAATTTGTTATTCGTACAGTAGCTCCTCAACACTTGAAAGACAGAATTACCAGATTCTTTGATATTGACTTTTCATACGAAATACCCGGGTGTTCGCGTTTTCGTATTAACATGAGTCGCCAGCTTGGTAAAACAGCTATGGTTATTCGTGCAATTCCATACTACATTAAAACATTCAAAGAATTATTTCTTCCTACAACACTGGAAGAATTTGCAAGCTTTAACAATGGTCTTGTACTTATTACCGGCCCAACAGGTTCTGGTAAATCTACAACCATTGCATCTTTGATTGATTATATCAACGCTTCGACAGCTAAACACATTGTTACAATCGAAGACCCTGTTGAATTTATTTTCTCAAATAAAAAATCTATTGTTTCTCAACGTCAACTTCTTATTGACACACCATCATTCTCTGACGGTGTTAAATACGCTTTAAGACAAGACCCTGATGTTATATTTATCGGTGAAATCCGTGACAGAGAAACTGTTGAATCAGCATTAAAAGCCGCAGAAACTGGTCACCTCGTAGTATCTACAATTCACACAAACGATTCTGTTCAGACAGTTGCCAGAATTATTAACCTGTTTGATCCGAATGAAAGACCGTTTGTAAGAAACCAAATTGCAAATACTCTAAGAGGAACTATTTCTCAAAAACTTATACCTACAATTGACGGAGGTACAAGATGTCCGGCTACAGAAATCCTTGTAGTAACACCTACAGTTAAAGACTTTATTCAAAAAGATGAGCTTGAACAAATTTATGAACTTGTTAAAAACGGTTCGCTTAACAACATGACAACAATGAATATGTCTATCTATAAGTTGTACAATGAAGGTAAGATATCTAAAGAAGTAGCCTTGACTTATTCTGATAACAAATCTGAACTTGAACAGCTGATGAGAGGTATATACCACGGTACAGGCATGAACAAAGTTTAGGAAAGATTATATAAAACATAATATTAGGACAATGCAAAATAATTTTGTAACAGACGCAATTAATTTAAAGTCCTATAACTTGAGTGAATCAGACAAAATAATTGTTATGTACTCAAAAGATAAGGGACTAATCAGGGGGGTAGCCAAGGGGGTAAAAAAACCTAAAAGCAAATTAGGTGCCCGCATGGATTTGCTTGTTGCTAACACTTTGATGCTGCATAAAGGGAAAAATCTTGACACAATTTGTCAGGCTGAAGTTTTAAATACTTTCCACAAAACGCGTCAGGATATCGACAAAATTATGTATTCAATGTATGTAACAGAAGTTGTTCATAATTTTGGACTCGAGGAAGATCCAAGTTCTGAAACAATTTATAATTTGCTCTACAAAACACTAAATGCAATTTCAACATCACAGTCAAAAGTCGAAATTCTGCTTTGCGTTATTAAATTTCAACTAAAAATGATGATTGAATCCGGTTTTTCAATAGAGCTGGAAACATGCCTGCACTGTCATAATAAAATTGGAAATGAAACAATGTTTTTTGTTCCTCAAATTGGAGGGGTTGTGTGCAGCTGCTGTGCAGAAAAAATTCACTACTCAAAAAAACAAATGCCTTACAAATTGAGAGATTTTTTCAAACAAATGTCAATTAATGATTTTGATGAAAAAGGGGAATACGAATTAAAAGCAAATGAAAAAGTTTGTACGGTAACTTTTGAAGCGCTAAAAGAATATATTGCACTAAAATCGCCAAAGAAATTTAAATCAACTGATATTTTACAGGAAATGCCTGCAGTATAATATTTCCTCCTACAAGGTCATATTATTTAAAATATTTTATTATATAATCAGTTCAAAAAGGATGGTACACATGAAAAAATTTATATTAGTTGCAGCAATACTAGTTTGTGGAAATATGGTATGGGCATCAAATGCTCAAATGTACAAACTTGATAACGGTCAAACAGTTGTAGTACAGGAAGTAAAAAATAATCCAATTGTGACAATTGATACCTGGATAAAAACAGGTTCAATTGATGAAAATGATTCAAATAATGGAGTAGCACACTTCTTAGAACATCTATTCTTTAAAGGTACAACAAACCATGAGCCGGGCGAATTTGATAAAATTCTAGAAACAAAAGGGGCAATTACAAATGCCGCCACAAGTAAAGATTTTACACATTACTACGTAACAATTCCGTCTAAAGATTTTGATCTTGCAATGGAACTTCATGCTGATATGATGCTACATCCGCTTATTCCTAGAAACGAACTTGAAAAAGAAAGAAAAGTCGTACTGGAAGAAATAAGCAAAGACTTAAATTCTCCGACCAAAATGCTGCAAGATAACTTAAATGAGATGATGTATACAAATCACCCGTATAAAAGAAAAGTTATTGGGAAAAGTTCCGTAATAGAAACAATTACAAGAGATCAGGTTTTAAATTTCTATAATGAACACTACTCACCATCGAATATGGTTACAATTGTAGTCGGAGACGTAACACCAGAACATGCTGTTGAAAAAATCAAACAGGTTTTTAACGCAGAATACAAAAAACAAACAAAAACAATTTATCAAAAAGAACCTCAATTAACCCAGCAGCAAAAAAAAGTTGCATACACAGAAACAGAATCAGGGTACATGATAATAGGATTTAGAGGAACTCCTATTGTTGATAAAGATTCCTATGCTCTGGATGTTCTTGCCACAATTCTTGGAGAAGGACGCTCTTCAATACTTAATCAAGTGTTAAAAGAAAATAAAAGAATAGTAAACTCGGTAGATGCAGGAAACTCAACATACAGAGATGATGGAATTTTCTATATTTATGCAAATTTTATGCCTGAAAAATGCAAAACTGTACAAAATGCAATATTTGATGAAATCACAAAAATCCAAAAACATGGTATTACAGAAGAACAATTAAATCTTGCGAAAAATATTATAGAAAGAGATACTTATTACTCAAGAGAGTCAATAACAAATATCGCAACAGAAATAGGATACACTATGGCGTTAACTAATGATATAAAATTCTATGATAACTACCTTGATAATATAAAATGCGTAACAAAAGAAGATGTAAAAAAAGCAGCGGAAAAATATTTAGGAATAAACAAAAGTGCGGTTTCAATAGTACTTCCGGAAAGTTCAAAAAATCTTCCTGTCGCAAATGTATCACAAGAAACAGGAACTGCAGAGCTGATAAGTGAAAACTCTCAATCTCAGAAATATAAATTATCAAACGGTGCAACTTTAATATACACTCCCAATACTGTAAACGATATTATCGCAATGAGTATTTATGTAAAAGGCGGTCAATTAATAGAAAAAAAATCCGGAACAGGAAACCTTGTAGCTTCCGCAATGCTTAGAGGTACAAAAAATTATTCACCGATAGAGTTATCTCAAAGACTTGAAGATAATGGAATTAAGATTGCTCCATCTTCAAGTCCTGATGCATTTGCTATCACTGTCTTAACTACCAGAGATGAATATGATAAAACACTGGAACTACTAAACGAAATTGTAAATAATGCAACATTTGACAGCTATGAAATTGACAAAATTAAAACAGAAAAACTAAGTGCAATCACAAGAAATAAAGATATTCCAATTCAAAGAGCTCTTGAAGAATACAGAGATTTAATTTATAAAAATGAACCATATTCAATATCTTCAAAAGTCCTTGAAAAAAATATTCCTCTTATTACAAGAGAAGATATGATTAAATATTATCAAAATGTATTCAGACCTGAAAACATGGTTATTTCAATAAATGGCAATATTGATAGAGATAAAACAATAAAAGAATTAAATAACATATTCAAAAAGAAAAATAATATTGAAAACTTTGACTATACAAAACATAACTCAAAAATGGAGCCAATAACATCACCAAAACAAACCATTCAAAAAATGCCAACAACACAAACAGCATGGATAATGCTTGGCTGGCAGACAAATGGAGTATTAAACCAGAAAGATTATGCAACTCTTCAAGTTATAGATGCGATTCTTGGAACAGGCATGAGTTCCAGACTATTTAAAAATTTAAGAGAACAGCAGGGACTTGCGTACCAGCTGGGAACAGGTTATTCTCCAAATGTACTGCGCGGAAGCTTTATGTTATATATTGGAACAAATCCAGCAACACTAGATAAAGCAAAAGCCGGTTTATTCAACGAAATAAAACGCCTAAAAACCGAATATGTAGGAGATAAAGAATTAAAAGATGCAAAAGAAAAGCTTTTAGGCAATTATGTCATAGGGCTTGAAACAAATCTTGACAAAGCTTCAAATCTTGGTTGGTATGAAGCCTCAACAAGAGGGTACGAATTCAAAGATAAATATGAAAATTTGATAAACAGTGTAACAGATTCTGATATTATTGAAGTCGCCAATAAATACTTTACAGATAATTACATATTATCAATTGTAACAAAATAAAATTTCAAATAAACAAAAAAAACGCATATTGAAAAATTTTTCCATATGCGTTTTTGTAAGAATCTATTTTGCGGTCTTTAAGACATACAAACTTGCACCTGATGCCGGCTCCACAGTTCCATCATGAAAAACGATAGGAAAAACATCATTCATATGCAAAGCATCATTTTTTACTATACAATTAGAACCTGAATCTATAGAATTCTTGCCGGAAGAACACCTGACTTCTCTATTAGGCAATGACGTACCATTAACGTCAATCCAGCCAATACACTTTGCAAGGTTTGTCTTTATATAATCATTTGTTAATACTACCCCTGATGGAAGTTCACAGCCACTTAAATTTTTATGAAAAGCAACAATAGATCCATCAGCTAATTGATATGCCAAAAAGTAAGAAGCTCCTGTCCAAGTTAACCAATCAGTCTTTGCATCAACATCATTTATTTGATAATAATTCTTTCCCGAAGCACCTGTATATCCATCTTTTATAGGGATATTTGTATGCTCTCCGTAATATGTCGCTCCTGATAATGTACCATTAAAAATTGCACAAATTGACATAACATTATCCGGATGCTCACCTGCTCCCATTTGCGCGTCAGCATTACACAAAGCATTTGTCCCTCCGAAATCAAAGCCATATTGAGCTTGAGACATTTTTCCAGCCTGATTCAAAGTAGAAATCACTTTTTTAAATTGTGCCCTGTTTCGAGCTCCATTAGTATTAGAAATCAAAGTTGGAATAGTCAATGCTGCAACCACGCCTATTATCCCGAGGGTAATAAGGACTTCGGCGAGGGTGAATGCAGCTTTCTTTGCGAATACGGTCATTCCTAATTCAGTTCGGAATCTCTTAATTAAGCGTTTTGATTCAGATCCTGAAACTAGTTCAGGATGACAATTTGAGAGGGCAGAATAACAAGTTGTATGTTCGGGATGGGGTAGTAAAGGTTTTAAATAACCGGAGGTACCGGTAGGATTAAAATTTAAAATAAATAATTTTAAAGATCTTAGAATACTGTTGGAGTGGAGCTTTAAAAGGTTACCCCCCCCCGATTTTCTTGTTATTATTGAGTTTTAGCATATTATACCTCCTTTTTTACAATCTATCTTCCAAATTTACCAATTTGTACGGGTCAAAACCTGATTACCCTTTTTATCATACATTTTATCTTTGTACCATAAACCTTGAAATTCTTTGTCCTTATTGTACATATATTGAATATCTTTTGATACAAAATATATCGCACTAGATAATTTTCCTTTTTTATCATACTGCATTGATGTATAAGGAAAATTAGGATATTCATCTGACATTATATCAGTATATCGCAACCCGCCAAATGCCGTGTAATAAAATGCCCTATTAGGATTATTTTTATACTGTATAGCATACATTACCAAAACATCTTTTTTGTAATAAAACGCACAATACTTTGCTTCTTCATCTTCTGTAACCCCGTTATTCGCAAGCATATAATGATGTTTGTATTTTTTATCTTTAAAATATTGTGCAAATTCTTTTTTAAATTCATCTTTTGTATAATAAATTCTACTTGAATTATTTTCAAATAAAAGATTTTGATAATAAGATACCTGCTCATCTCTTTGAGCCTGTGAAATATCCAGCCAATCAAATGTTACAGAAACCTCTAAAGGAGTTTGTAACTTATTGTCTGGTAAAGTCTGTTCCTTGTTGGAGATTTCATCAAGACTGACAATATTTTCAACAGCAAAAACATTATGCCCCAAAGCTAAAGAAAATATTACAAGCAAAGAAACAAATTTTTTCATTACACCACCTATACTTTATTATTTAAACTGTTATAAGCAACCCTTAATTTTATAGAAAACAAATTATCATCCGGCAAAAATAAATTATGCTCATTTACGGCATAATCTTCAGGCTTGATAATACCATTAATCTCAAAACCAACAAAATGATCATTTTCATCTCTACGAGACTTTGTTGATACTGCAAAAATAAATGTCGCCATATCAACTTTATCAATTAAATTATCTCCGCGGGTTTCACCATGAGCAGAAATCTTTGCAAAAGCATTCTGTATTTGTATTTTAACCTGTTTAAGATACTCAGGTTTATTCATAATATCATAACGCCCGAAACGATATTTTAACATGTACGCTTCATATTCTGAATACTGCAGCTTTCCTGTTTTATTTCCAACAACCTTTGCAATATATAATAAATAGGACTCCGCCAAAATTTGAACTTCTTCTTTAAAAAATTCATCCAGCTTTTTTATCTCTTCAGGAGTTTTATCTGCTTTAGCTGCAAGAGTCCTCCATGAGTCAGGAACAACATCAAAAGGTTCAGCTTCAGGATTAGGTATACCGCTTTGAGTAACCATATCTGCTAAAATAAGGGCAAAAGCCTCGCCGAGTTCAGCATTACCGTTAGACAACTCCGATAGAATTGAAGTTCTCGATAAATTACTCTGAGAGTTTTGCCCGAAATTTTGCATATAAATTTATCCTAGCTTATATCCCAGCGACCGCAGGTTCCACCCCAGCGAGCTATGATATTACCTTTAACATCTTTAATTTTTTCAACATGCTGAACTTCATCAACACCTTCAACAATTGTAATAACTTCACAATTATTTGAACATCCTGTACATGTACATGTAATAGATGAGAACTTCATATCAGCAACATTCCAGCCTTTAAACTTAGTTTTAGCTTCTGTATATTGATGATTTTCCATTGCCAATAAAGCCGCACCAATTGCACCCATTGTCTGGTGATTTTCTGGAACAACAATTTTTGTATTTAAAGCTTCTTCAAAAGCTTTAACCATACCGGTATTAGTAGCAACACCACCCTGGAAAGATACGGTTGGGAGAAGCTCCTTACCTAAAGCAAGGTTACTTAAATAATTTCTTACAAGTGCCTGACAAAGTCCATATAACAAATCTTCAACCGGATACCCTAATTGCTGCTTGTGAATCAAGTCAGATTCCGCAAAAACACCGCATCTACCAGCTATTCTGGCTGGATTTGTTGATTTTAATGCTGTTGGACCAAATTCTTCAATAGGCACATTCAATCTTTGAGCCTGATGGTCTAAGAAACTGCCTGTCCCTGCAGCACAAACAGTATTCATTGCAAAGTCTGTAACAATACCGTCACGTAAAATAATAATCTTACTATCCTGTCCACCAATTTCAAGAATTGTCTGAACGCCAGGGATATTAGTACTAGCGGCTACGGCGTGAGCTGTAATTTCGTTTTTCACAACATCGGCACCAACCAGCGAACCTGCCAATGCACGCCCGGAGCCAGTTGTACCAACACCCATAACATTATATTCAGTTAATCTTTTTGAATATAACTGATTTAAACCGTTTTGCACCGCCAAAACCGGTTTCCCGGCAGTTTTTAGCATAATACTATCAACATATTTTCCTGTTTCGTCAACTAAAGCTAATTTAGTTGTAACGGAACCAACGTCTATCCCTAAATATACTGTTAAACTCATGTTCTTTTCCTTTTCCTATAACAGTACTATGATAGCACGAAAAACATATATGTTATACATTTTAAACATTAATTTACACTATTAGTGCAGAATATCAGATTTATTCAATTCTCCAATATAATCAACAGGACTTTTATCCGGCATATTTTCCAAACAGTCTGAGAGCATTCTTTCTATTTTTGATAATCTAAACATATCAACAGTTGACCTTAGTTTAGACTCCATATCTAAGACAGCCATAGGTTTTAAA
>ULSL01030894.1_pt1 | contig 10653 bp, 10 predicted proteins | sample 1956321 | NCBI WGS metagenome assembly ULSL01 (sample SAMEA4835707, study PRJEB28245) | human gut metagenome | biome: gut microbiome; material: fecal sample | place: Denmark | collected 2008
CCATGGTACAGCATGTAGACACAGAGAAAATTCTCCTTTACCATTCCAACTACGCCAGTGGCAATTACACCCCTGCCGCCTGCCATGTGGACACCGTGTACTGGGACAGCTTTTTGGACAGTCCCAACACCAATATCAAGGATAAAGACGGCGATGTGACCTCGCTGAATAAATTCTTCGGTGCGCCCATGAGTTGCGGCAACGGTATGGGCCTGTCCTTAAACCGTTACAGCAAGCTGACCGGCAAGTATTATTTGGACGAGTGCACCTTGTCGGCGCCGACTATTTCCACCGAGCGGAAAAGCTGCACCTCCATTCGCTACACCTGGGGCGTAGTGGACGGTGCGGAGAGCTATACATATTCCATAACGGACACCAAGGGTAAGAAGGTGGTTAAATCCCGCACCACCAGCGAAACGGCTGCCACGGTTACCGGCCTGACCACCGGAGAGAAGTACACCTTTACTCTGGCTGCCAATGCCACAGACCGCAGCGGTCAAAGCGCCAGCAAAACCATCACCTGCCTGCCGCCGGCTCCGTCTAAGCCACGGGTCAGCGCCGGAGACGAGGGCGTGGCTGTCAGCTGGACCACCCGTTCCGATGTGCACGGTTATCAGGTGTTTCGCAGCACTGCGAAGAACGGCACCTTTGACCTGATTGCCACGGTGACGGATCCTGCACAGAATACTTATGTAGACGATGAGATCCAGGTGAATACCACCTATTATTATAAGGTGCGTCGTTATGTGCATATCAAGGACGGCAACGCTGCTTATTCCAATCGCTCAACTGTAACGGACGGCGTAGGCTTGCAGCTGGGTGTGCCCGGCCATATCACCACCACCCGCACCGGCACCACTGCCATTCGGATGAACTGGAAGCCCACGGAGCACGCGGTGCGCTACACTGTTGCCTATCGGGTAAAGGGCGGCAGAAAGTGGACTTATTTCAGCACCACCGCCTGCAACTATACCTTTAAGAATTTGAAGGTCAAGAGCACCTATCAGTTCCGGGTACAGGCCGTCAGCCCCTTTGGCGCCGGCGCATACAGTGCCACGGTGTCCAAGCAAGCGTTGCCCCCAACCCCCGGCAGTGTAAAAGTGCAGCGGATCAGCGCCAAGTCTGCCAAGGTCAGCTGGAGCAAGTCCCAGGGCTTTACCGGCTATTACATTCTCCGTTCCACGGACAAGAAATTTAAGAAGAATGTTAAGAAGATCACTGTGAAGAGCAACAAGGCTCTGAGCTATACAGATAAATCCGTGAAAAAGGGTACCCGCTATTATTACAAGGTCTGTCGCTATACCGGCAAGACCGGCGGCAGCTATTCCAAGGCAGTCAGCGTAAAAATCTGATTTTGCGGCAAAAAAGGCGGTGAGACATTGCCTTTTTGCAAGTATTTAGACATTTTTTGATATTATGCTTGACAATCCGTCGGTTATTGTTTATAATCTTTGCGGATATGAAAAGAGTATTCAAATACCCCTGCCAAACAGGTCGGAGGGAGGGAATTTAATGAGCCAGGTTAGAGTTAAAGAGAACGAATCTCTTGACAGCGCACTGCGTCGCTTTAAGCGTCAGACTTCTCGTGACGGTATCATCCAGGAAGTCCGCAAAAGAGAGCATTATGAGAAGCCCTCTGTTGCCCGCAAAAAGAAGAGCGAGGCTGCTCGTAAAAGAAAGTACAAATAAGCTACATATTATTTGTGGGAGCGTGTCGTTACGCTCCCGTTTCTTTTTTACGGAGGTAAGAAAATGAAAAAAATTCTTGTGATGAACGGCCCCAATTTGAACTTGACCGGTATTCGCAAAAAGAATGTGTACGGCGACGAGACCCTGGAGGATATTAACCGGGAGCTGGCCGCTTATGGCGAGGACAAGGGCGTGCAGGTGGATTTTTACCAGAGCAACCACGAGGGCGCGCTGATTGACAAGATCCATGCCAGCCGCACCGACTATGACGGCGTGGTGCTCAATGCGGGCGCTTATACCCATTATTCTTATGCCATGCGGGACGCGATTGAGGCAGTGCAGGACTTTACCCCCTATGTGGAGGTGCACATGAGCGATATTCACCAGCGGGAGGATTTTCGCCGGATTTCCGTGCTGACCCCGGTGTGCGTGAAGCAAATTTGCGGTTTTGGCAAAGACAGTTACAAAATGGGTATTGATTTATTATTGGAAATACTGTAAAATATCTTTGTTATGTATTACAGATTACTTTTGGAGGTAAACTTATATGGTATCAGCAGGTGATTTCAGAAACGGCGTAACCTTTGAAGAGGATGGCAATGTGCTCCAGGTTGTGGAGTTCCAGCATGTAAAGCCCGGTAAAGGCGCCGCTTTTGTTCGTACAAAGGTAAAGAATGTGATTACCGGTTCTGTGGTGGAGAAGAGCTACAACCCCACCGCCAAGTTTCCCACCGCTTACATTGAGCGCAAGGAAATGGTGTATTCCTACAACGACGACGGCCTGTATTATTTTATGGACCAGGAGACTTTTGATATGGTGCCGGTGAACGGTTCCGATCTGTCCGATAACTTCAAGTTCGTAAAGGAGAACGACATTTGCCGTATCCTGTCCTACAAAGGCAAGGTGTTCGGTGTGGAGCCGCCCACCTTTGTGGTGCTGGAGGTTACCAAGACCGAGCCGGGCATTAAGGGCAACACCGCCACCAACACTTTGAAGCCCGCCACCGTTGAGACCGGCGCGGAGATCCGCGTGCCGCTGTTTATTAACGAGGGCGACAAAATCCGCGTAGATACCCGCACCTGCGAGTATATGGAAAGAGCATAAACCCCAATAACAATATTTTGTAAAGGAGATCGCACGATGGATACAACGGAGAGCCTGGGCTACCTGAAGGGCCTGCTGGACGGCATGGACTTGGATGAGTCCAAAAAAGAGACCAAGATTTACAGAGCCATGATCGGCGTACTGGAGAACTTGGCAGAAGATGTGAACGACCTGACCGACGGCGTAGAGATGATGGCAGATCAGCTGGACGCTGTGGACGAGGATCTGGGCGATGTGGAGGAGTACCTCTACGGTGACGAGGACGACGATGACTGCGACTGCGGTTGCTGCGATGACGACGAGGACGAGTGCCAGGAGTTTGAGATCGAGTGCCCCGCTTGCCACGAGACCTTTGTGGTAGATGAGGACACCGTGCTGGACGGCTCTATGGAGTGCCCCGCCTGCGGCGAGACCCTGGAGTTTGAGGTCAGCTGTGAGGACGACGAAGACGAGGACGAGGACGCCGATCAGGACTGATCTAAGCAGAAAAAACGGACCCGAAGCGGTTTTGCCGCCTTGGGTCCTTGTTTTTTGGTATCATTTAGTGAAAATAAGCCCTGCCGCTTGGCAGGGCTTTTGTTTTATCCGTGTACATGCACGGTAAAATTCTTATGGCAATGGGGGCAGTTGACGGTGTGCTTGCCTTTCTTGCGGGGCAAGCGCAGCACCGCTTTGCAACCGGGACATTTCTTAAACACATGGGTTTTGCGAAACGTCCATTTGTCTCGCAGCAGACGGCCCTCTCGCCGTATGGGGGCGGTTAGTGCCAGCCAGCGGGCGTTCTCGCGCTGCCGAGCGGCAATGTTGCGTGAGAAGGAACGGAAAATGGCATAGATCAGCACCGCCAGGGAGAGTACCCACAGTACGGTATAGACCGGGCGGGACACCCGGGCCAAGGCACTGCCCGTTACCACCAAAATCAGGTAGATGACCAGGAGGGCTTTATACAGGGCGTCTATGCCGTAGCGACCGATCATGCTCTGCTGCATTTTATAGCCCATTTGCTTGAGTTTTTCTTTCATAAACCGGATTGTCCTTTCAAACTTTTTACCGTTATGCGCCGGCAGCGGAACCGTGGGCCTGACCAAAGGCGCTGTTGCCGTTTTGACCGTTGCTGTAACCATATTGACCGTTTTCGCTCTGGTCGTCGCTTTGGTCGTCGTTTTGGTCATTGCTTTGGTTGCCGTCTGCGCTTTGGCTGTAACTGTACGCATTGCCCGGCGATACATCGTAGTGCTGGTATTGAGTGCTCCAACTCACCAAGGAGGTGATTCCCAAAATCACCAGGCGGATGATAAAGATCGCCAGCGCTATGCGCAGAATGGTCAGCAGACAGCCCCCTTGCCGGCGCGCAGGGCGGCTTTGCGGCCGTCTGGTGCCGGTGTTGCCTGCACCGGCGGTGTAGGCGGAGAAGTCAAAGAACGAGAATGGGTCAAAACCGAAGCCCATAGGGTTGATCCCCTGGCGAATGCTGTTGTAGGCGCTTTGGTAATTGGCGTTATTTGGCTCTCGGTTCACGGCAATGCGAATGTTTGCCATAGCCTTTTCCTGATCGCCGTAGCCCATATAGGCCAAAGCGGCCAGATAGTACCAGCGGGTATCGCTCTTGTCCATATTGCCAAGCAGGTTAATGGCCTGTGCATATTGACCGTGGTTGATAAAGTTCACCACGGCGGTATAGTAATCGCTGCCGGCGTCTGCACTGCGGCGACTGCCGGTAGAGGTGCTGTCAGCGGTGTTGCCGTTCTTAATGGCGTCAAAGGCGGCGTTTACCTCTGCCATCTTGGCCTCGGCCACACGATCCCCCGGGTTTAGATCCGGGTGGTACTTTTTGGCCAGGCGCTTGTAGGCTTGGGTGCATTCCGCCAAATCGGCACCGTTGGGCACGCCCAGCACCTGATAAGGATTTTGTGTCATACTGCCTCGCTTATTTTCTTAGATTGCTTCTACTATACCACGGATTTTTGACGAATTTGTGACCAAATGAAGAAGAAAATCCCCCCACTTGTAAAGGATTTGTAAACCCGCATGGAAAAAGGGGGTTGTTTTTGCCCGGTTTGTCTTGTATTTGGGGCCAAAATTTGGTAAACTGGGGGTGTAAATTAAAGAAAAGGGGTTTTTCTATGTTCAGTCCGATTTTGCTGACCATCGGTGACAACATAGACAAGGCGTTTTATGCCTTCGATCTGTGGGTGTTTCGGTTCTTCGGCTCCATGCAGTGCGGGTTTTTGACCGGCGTTGCCAAGTTCTTTACCGCCTTTGGGGACGAGAATTTTACCATTCCCATTGTGGTGCTGTCTGTGGTACTGTGCTTTTTTAAGCGCACCCGCAAGTATGGCTTTTCCATTTTATTTGCCGTGATCATTGGTACGCTGATTACCAATGTGATCGCCAAGCCAATGGTGCTGCGGATCAGACCGTACAACACTTTGCAGCAGAACGCGGATTACTGGTCCTGGTATATCGGCGCCGGGGCGCTGAGCGAGAGCGATTACAGCTTCCCCTCCGGCCACACCACCTCTGCCGTAGAGGTAGCTACCGCGCTGTTCCTTTGTTTTAAGAGCGATAAAAAGAAAATTGCCTGGTTGTTCCCCTGTGTGGCTCTGTGCACCATGGGCTCCCGTGTGTACCTGATGGTGCATTACGCCACCGATGTGCTGGGCGGTCTGCTGGTGGGCGTGATCGCCGCCGTTTTGGGCTACCTGCTGATGAAACTGGTGATGAAGAGCAAGGGCCTGGAGAAGGTGGATGCTGCCAAGCTGTTCAAAAAGGTGCCCGGCAAGGTGGGTTTTGCCTGCATCGGTGTGGCGGTTCTTGGTATTTTCCTGTATGCGTTTATTCCCTCCCTCAGCGAAGGCGGCGCAGACACCCAGCGTTGCGCCTATGTAGGGGACTACAAGTGCTACAACGCCGCCAAGGTGGACGATGAGAAGTATCCGCCTATTGACGGCAAGGAATACTGTAAGATTCACTGGAAAGCGCTGTCCGGCGTGAAGGAGTAAAGCCATGCCTTTTATTGAAGTAAAGACCACAGAGGATTTGTCCGCCGTGGCAGCGGAGCTGAAAAGTGCATTGGGCGACGCCATTACCGCCATTCCCGGCAAAAGCGAAAGTTGGCTGATGGTGAACCTGGTAGGCGAACAAAAAATGTACTTTCAGGGCAGTGATGCGCCCTGTGCCCTGTTCTCTGTGTCCATTTTCGGTACGGCAACGGACGACGCCTACGATGACCTGACCTGCCGGCTGTGCGCCATTGCCCAGCAGTATTTGCAGGTGCCGCCGGAGCGTACCTATGTGCGCTACCGAGAGGTGGATCACTGGGGCTACAACAACTTTAATTTCTGAGCATGAAGCGCTGCGGGCAACTGCGGCGCTTTTGTTAGGATAAATTTGTGTTAAATCTCATAAGATTTCTGTACAAGAAGCTGCGGGTCTGTTACAATAGAAAAAACGATAGGGGAGGCAATACAGTATATGAATTTGATTATTGAAATACTCAAGGCCATTGTGCTGGGTGTTGTAGAGGGCATTACCGAGTGGTTGCCTATCAGCTCCACCGGCCACATGATCCTGGTGGACGAATTTTTGCACCTGAATGTAACACCTCAATTCAAGGAGATGTTCCTGGTGGTGATCCAGCTGGGTGCCATTTTGGCCGTAGTGGTGCTGTACTGGCACAAGCTTTGGCCTTTTGGTATAGAAAACAAGCGCATTGTGCCCAAGAAAGACATTTGGCAAATGTGGTTCAAGGTGCTGGTCAGCTGCGTACCGGCTGCCGTAGTGGGCGTACTCTTTGACGATAAGCTGAACGCGCTGTTTTACAACTGGCAGACTGTGGCAATTATGCTCATTCTCTTTGGTATCTTCTTTTTGGTGGTGGAAACCTGGAACAAAGGCAAAACCGCCAAGATCCATTCCATTGGCGAATTGACTTATACTTCTGCGCTGATCATTGGTGCTTTTCAGTTGATTGCAGCTGTGTTCCCGGGCACTTCCCGCAGCGGCGCTACCATTTTGGGCGCCATTCTCATTGGCGTGTCCCGCACGGTGGCGGCAGAGTACACCTTCTTTTTGGCGGTGCCGGTGATGTTCGGCGCCAGTGCGCTGAAGCTGGTCAAGTTCGGCTTCCACTTTACCTCTGCCGAGGCCATCTTGCTGGCCGTGGGTATGATTGTGGCTTTTGTAGTGTCCATTTTGACCATCAAGTTCCTGATGGGGTATATTAAAAAGCACGACTTTAAGGCTTTTGGCTGGTATCGAATTGTTTTAGGTGCAGCTGTGATCTTATATTTTGTGCTGGCGCGGTAATTACGATCTTCGCCGCAGGTGAAAACCTGCGGCTTTTTTGTGCTCTGCGGTGGCAATTCCTGCGGAAATATGCTATACTGAAGGATGAAATTCAGAGACTTTGGAGCAAGGTATGGCAGAAGCGTATGAGAATTTGGCCGGTCGGGTGGAGGAGATCGTTTACCGCAACCCGGACAACGGCTATACCGTACTGCAACTGAATACAGGCGAGGCCAACGGGGACGGCGAGACTGTGGCCGGTGAAATGCCCCCCATCAGCGAGGGGGAGGAGGCGGTGTTCCGCGGCCAGTGGACCATGCACCCTCGCTTTGGCCGCCAATTTAAGGCGGTACAGGTAACGGTAACTCTGCCTAAGGATGCCTCCGGCATTTTGCAATACCTGTCCGGCGGGATCATTAAGGGCATCGGACCCTCTACGGCCACTAAGATTGTAGAGGCTTTTGGTGCCGATAGCTTGCAGGTGATCGAGAAGGAGCCGGAGCGACTGGCAGAGCTAAAGGGCATCAGCCGCAGTATGGCCAAGAAGATCAGCCGGGAGTACAAAAATCAGTTTGCCTCCCGCCAGGCGCTGGAAGCGCTGGCCGGGATGGGCTTTACACAGGGAGAGGCGTTTAAGGCTTTTTCCTTTTTTGGGCCGGAAGCACCGGAGATCCTGGCGGAGAACCCCTATGCCTTTGTGATCACCGGCAACGATCAGGGCATTCCCTTTGAGCGGGCCCAGGAGATCGCAGAGGAGCTGCCCCAGGCGCCGGACCTATCCTATCGGGATCAGGCAGCGGTGATCTATGTGGTGCAGTATAATTTGAAGAACGGCCATACCTGCCTCCCCCGGCGCAAGGTGATCCAGACAGCGGTGACCGGGTTGGATATGACCGAGGAACGGGCAGAGATGGCGTTGGACAACGCCTTGGAGGCACGCCAATTGGTGCAAGAACAGATGGACGGACAGCCGTTTTTGTTTTTGCCCCATATTTATGAGGCGGAGCAGGGGATTGGACAGCGGATCCGCGTGATGACCCAGTACCCGCCCCGGGAGTGCGAGATCTTCACTTCTGAGATCCTGGCCTATGAGGGCGCTAATGGCATTGAGCTGGACGAGAAGCAGCGCCGAGCCATTGAAATCGCTACCCAAAAGGGTCTGCTGATTTTGACCGGCGGCCCGGGTACCGGCAAGACCACAACCGTAAAAGGCATTATTGCCATGATGAAGAACCGGGGGCTGCGGGTGGCGCTGGCGGCGCCTACCGGTCGAGCTGCCCAGCGCATGACGGAGCTTACCGGCAGCGAGGCCAAGACCATTCACCGCCTGTTGGAAACCGAGCGACGGGATGGGGAGCCGGAGCCGACCTTTGTTCATAATTTGCGCAATCCGCTGGATTTGGACGCAGTGATCGTGGATGAGCTTTCCATGGTAGATGTGCTGCTCTTTTCCGCGCTTTTAGACGCGCTGCCGTTGCATTGCCGCCTGATTTTGGTAGGCGATGTGGATCAGCTGCCGCCGGTAGGGGCAGGCAATGTGCTGTCCGATTTGATCGCCGGTGGACTAATTGATGTGATCAGCCTGGATAAAGTGTTTCGCCAGGCGCAGAAAAGCCGTATCGTCACCAATGCCCACCGTGTGGTGGCCGGTAAAATGCCGGAGTTGGACTGCAATACCCCGGACTCGGACTTCTTTTTCTTAAATACAGCGTCCGTTTATGCAGTGCCTCGCAAGGTGGTGGAGCTGGTGACCCGGCGAATTCCTGCCGGTTACGGAATGGACAGCATAAAGGATATTCAGGTGCTGTGCCCCTCTCGCAAAGGGGCTGCCGGTACCGCATACCTAAATGCCCAATTGCAGGCGGCGTTGAACCCGCCGGACAAGCATAAGGCGGAGCTGGTGACGATGGGTCGCACGCTGCGGGAGGGCGACCGGGTAATGCAGATCAAAAACAACTATGATGTGCCCTGGTTTAAGAAAAACGGCGACAGCGGTGCCGGGGTGTTTAACGGCGATATTGGTATTCTTACTCGCATAGATCGGGCGCAGGATATTCTGAATGTGCGGTTTGACGACCGGGAGGCCATGTATTCCCTGCAAAATGCGGACCAGCTGGATTTGGCCTACGCCATGACTGTGCATAAGAGCCAAGGCTCGGAGTTCTCCGCCGTGGTGATGCCCACTATCGGTGCATCGCCCAAACTGTGCTATCGCAATTTGTTTTATACCGCCTTGACCCGTGCCAAGTCCCTGCTGATTCTGGTGGGTACGCGGGAGAGCATACAGGCCATGGTGGAGAATGATAAAAAAATGCTGCGGTACAGCGGGCTTGTTCATTTTTTATCTGTTGACAATGACGGTGGGATACAGTAGCATATAGAAAAGCGATTTTTGTTTAGGACGGATGTTTATGTTTGGATATGATTTGGGCATTGATCTGGGTACCACCAATATTGTCATTGGTGTGCCCGGCAAGGGCATACGGCTGGACGAGCCGGCCTATGTGGCCTATGATGAGGAAAAAGAGAAGGTGTTGTACGCCGGTAAGCGTGCCTATTTCTTAGAGGGGCGCGAGCCGGAGGGCCTGCGTGTGGAGCGGCCCATTCTCTCCGGCGTGGTGGGTCACTATGAGCTGGCCCAGCAGATGATGCGCCATTTTATCAATAAAGTGATCGGCAACAGCCTGTTTAAGCCTCGTGTGGTGGTGTCTGTGCCGGCCATGCACACGGATGTGGAGAAGCGCACCATTGTGTCCGTGATGATCCACGCCGGTGCCCGTTCTGTGTGCCTGGTGGAGGAACCTTTGTGCGCTGCCTTTGGTGCCGGGATTGACCCCATGCAGCCCTCCGGTGCCTTTGTGATTGATCTGGGCGGCGGCACGGTGGACATGGCTGTGATCAGCCAGGGCGCCATGAGCCAGTCTGAGTCCCTGAAAGTCGGGGGCAACGACCTGGATGCGGAGATTGTCAAGTTCCTGCGAGAGGAGCACAATGTGGCTGTTGGTCTGCGCACCGCAGAGGAGATCAAGCGCACGGTGGCCTGTGCTCTGCCCAGAGAGGAAGATGTAACCACCTATGCGAAGGGACAGGACCTGCTTACCGGTTTGCCTCGGGAGGTGGAGATCAGCGGCAACGCTCTGTATTTGGCGCTGCAACCGTATTTTGAGACGGTGGCGGAGCACGCCGGGGCGCTGTTTGAGCGCACCTCACCCCAGTTGGTAACAGACATCGGCAATACCGGCGTATTGCTTACCGGCGGCGGTGCCAATATTTGCAATGTGGATCGTCTGTTTTCGGACGCACTGGGCGGCGTGCCGGTGCGTAAGGCCACGGACGAAATGCACTGCGTGGCCAAGGGCTGCGTGGTGGCGCTGGAAAAAATGCATCTTTTGGATCAGTACGGCTATCGGTATCAGACCAAAGAAGATGCCCATATTCGCTGATGGTTCGGTTTGCCAAGTGGCACCCATTGGTGCAGTTCTGTTTCCTTTTATGCGTATTGCTGCTCACTTGCCTGAGCCGACACCCGGTGCCGGTGGCGTTGTCTCTGCTAGGCGCGGCAGTGTACCTGC